>WLWD01006227.1_pt1 | contig 243639 bp, 149 predicted proteins | sample 6712731 | NCBI WGS metagenome assembly WLWD01 (sample SAMN12718690, study PRJNA576275) | sponge metagenome | isolation source: marine sponge | host: Mycale hentscheli | place: New Zealand: South Island, Marlborough, Capsize Point | collected 2014-11-01
AGTTGGGTGTGGCTAACTGGCCGTCCCAAGAAGTAAATTTTGTACAAGACATTACATTTTGGGGCACACAAGTTGGCCGTTGTCCGGAGTAGAGAGTCAACCGTTACTTGGAGTCAAAAATCCATTACATACATGCAGAAAATACTCCGTTCCCAACGGTCTGACCGTTGTTGAGAGTCTGACCGCTTCTCGGAGTCCCGTTGTAGGGAGGTTCGACTGTATTATGTATGTATGTATGGTTGGTACGTATTCTCTTAAAACGCGCGCGCGGGGAACTTTTTTCTCCTAAAAACACGGCTATTTAGGCTTGACTCCACTTTATTCTGAAACTACAGCATTAAGCAAACCTTACTTTATACTTAGGCTCCAAAGTATGAGAAAATTCCTGCTAAAACGCTTGTTTTCAAGACACAAAAAGTTGATTCGACAGGTTACTATGGCATTGAAGACCTTTTTCCAGACTTAATTTCAAAACTTCGCCGTTTTATGGGGGGATACTTACGGAAACTTTTGCTGTCTTTTTCGTACTATCCCCTTTTGAAACTCTGCACCAGCTTTTCTAGAGTTTCAAAAGGGGATAGTACGAAAAAGACAGCAAAGTTTCCGCAAAGCCTAAGTCCACAATCCTGATAGATGGACCGGAATCAGAGACAGGAGAGGCAGACAAAGTAGAAGGGACTAGAAGAAAGAGCTGAAGAAATGAAAGGTAAGGGATAAGAAAAGCTGAGAAAGTTCACAACAAAGAGAGCAGGAGAGGGAAACTTATGTAACCTTAACCACTGTAGAGTGAGTAAAAATAACTTATACTACTGCATTCTTACTTTCCAAAATGTCAAGCACCACTGTGTGGTGGAGTGCTTGCTGGCTACTATAAAGACAGTACATAGTGATATACCTATCATCTACATTTAAAAACATATCATACAATGAATTCTGTCATTGGTAACTTTGGCTTGGACAACATATTAACTCACTTTCCCATATGTCCCTTTTCCAACCACTTTGACCAATTCAAAATCAGACAACTGATATTGCTTCAAGGTGTTACTGGAGGTCACAGAGGAAGGAACATTAATGTTGCCAACTAGTGAGGAGGAAGAAATTCCAGATGGAGTGGAGGAATCTAAATTAATAATTTAATCATACTGGTAATTAGTACTAGAGGAGAGTAACTCACAGGTAAAGTTGGTTGTAGGGACTACCCAAACCCCCAGCTGATATTTTAGCAGCTGCTCTATACCTTTTGAGCAGGGTACACTGGAGGAAGGTAGCTGTAAAAACCAAGAAAATTGGAAAGTTTGGCCAGTTGCTGTAACTGCAGGGGTAATGAGCTTGCCCAGTACAGTGTGAAATAACAGCATGAAATATCATGAGTTAGTTCAGGGGTCATGTACCTAAAGATATCGTTGTGAAGATATCTAGAGTGGAATATATATATTTATTCCACCCTAGATATCTTCACAATGATATTTGACCATGAGTATCACATAGTGTTATCTCATGGCTGTATTGTGCAAGCTCATTACCAGACTAGTTATAGCGACAGGGCCTGGCCTGGCATACAAGTTTTCTGGGTTTTTACAGCTACCTTTACTCTAGTGGAGCCTACCCAGCCAGGTTAGAGCAGCTGCTATAATATCAGCTGGGGTTGTGAGGAGCACCTAGTGAGTTTTCGCCAGCTTTACACAGTGAATTACCAAAAAAACTACTCCTGTGAAGATGTCTAGTGTGGAATAAACCACTTATTACACTCTTCAGAGTGATATGGCTAGATATTTCAGCCTTTGGCTCTTGAAAATAAATTAGCCTGCTCATGAACTATTTCACCATATCACACTCTGACTCATGTAATAAGTACTATAATAATATATAATTATATATACTATATATATTATATTCTTACATGAGTCAGAGAGTGATATGGCAAATCTTTCATGAACATGCTAATTTTTTCAAATCACAAATTTTCATAGCCAGAGGTAATGAAATATTTTGCCATATCCATGGATGTAAGCAGCAATTTTAAAGTGTAGAGGCCAATCTATCTGTCACGTTTGCCACACCTACAATATTGGGTGGGGTTTAAATGTAATCAATCCAAAAATTTATATATTAGTAACGTGAAGAAAACTTGATGAAAACATACTGATTTAGTACCAATCATACCCATTACCTAATCATAGCTTGTCAAGCAAGAATTTTTTAGTTTAGTTCATTCATTGGATACTGCAGAATATAGATCGTTTGGTTGGCTGTTTGGTTGGCTGTATTTGCACTGGTGCCTGTGGCACTCATGTAAATGCTAAGCCAACTAACTTGTGATATTCTCCTGTATCAAATGAATTGAGTCAGAGTGTGATATGGCAAAATATTTCATGAGCAGGCTAATGTACTTTTATGAGCCAGAGGGAGTGGGTATAAAGCCTGAGAGTTATCTAGCCTATCACTCTGAGTGTACTAATTGAGTGGTATTAACGTGCCTTATTAACCTATTGTATCCTATAGAAACTGAACACTGGGTCTCTGATTGGCTGAGGGGAAAAAGAGTGCAGGAGAGGGAAACCATGGATAAAACTACTTCATGCTATTTGCACAATTGATTTGCACAACTTAGTATATCAGGGCCACTGTATTGTGGGATACTTGCTAGTTATTATTATTATTATTATTATTATTATTATTATTATTATTATTATTATCATTATTATTAACAATATTAATAAAATTAATAATAATAATTAATAATATAACAACAAAACAACAACAATGAAGCACCAAATGTGGGAACCTTCAGCTCTGAATCCCAAAAGACAATAGGGGGCATTACCAAAAATAGCTCAAGACCATGTGGCCTAAATATAACTAGCCTTCTAAAAAATAAGTCTGAATCCAAAATTCTGGCACATTAAAATGACTTAAAATATCCAGTGCAACATTTTGATACTGGTTTCAATCTTTGGAAGGCTGCCATTTTCGAGATCTGCTTTTTGTTTTGTGAGGGAATGACAGACTGACTGACAGACTGACTGACAGACTGACTGACCGACTGATTGACAGACCGACTGAATGAGGACAAACTGAGTAATATAACCCTCTCATGCATGGGCGCTACGGTTAATCAACAGTTGATTGTCAGTAATCTCAAAAAATCAGAACGTCACAGGCACACAGACAAGCAAACAAACAGACAAACAGACAGACTGGACGAATACTACACCCCTTTTGTGCATGCGCACTGAGAGTTAATAATAATAATAATAATAATGAGTTAGGAATTTTATTCCGACTACTAGTAACCAATAGCAACTATTTGTAAGAATAAAGCTATTGCTATATCATGCAATGAACTCTGAACTCTTTACAGAAAATACACACAACACTATAAATATAACCCCCTTTTTAAAGAATAGGTTGGAAGGGAAAATTAATACTAACCTGGCTTAACTTGGTTCCTTTTCTTTCCCTTCCTCTTATTGTACCACTTTTTGGCTGAACGAGCCACTCCTGCTGTAGCATTAGTAACAGCCAGCATAGTTCGCATGAACACATGAAACGTAAAGAGTTCCATGACAATCAGATAGGTTGTAACAATCTAACAAAAAATACACGAAAAATAAATTCTATCGAAATAGGCTTCCTCTGTGTACATTTGACTATTATAGCCTAATGACAATAACCACAAAATCAGCTACTATTATTTGATTATTGATGTTAGTTATTATTTCAATTATTATTATTATTATTATTATTATTATTATTGTTTTATTAGTTATTATTATCCGGCGATGGAGCGGAGGGGCAGACACTCAAGGGGTTACACAATTGAAAATCGGGTATATTTGTTTGTTTATATACCCTGGGACCTGCGTTTGTCATTTTGTATTTAGAACCTTGGTATAGTTGTGCTAGCTCCTTGTTAGCTCCGTGTTAGCTCCGGGTTAGCTCCGTGTCAGCTCCTTGTTAGCTCGTGTTAGCTCCGTGTTCACCCTGTCCCAAATGTCACTTAACAGAGTACGCCAGTTTACTCCTTATCAACTTAGAAATTGAATTGTTTACCGCTTTGAATTCTTTTGCGGGTGCAGCTAAGACTAAAAAACTTATGTGAGCCCCATTTCCATTGAGTTAGTGGTGGTGATAAGTTAATACGCTATTTGTCATAGTTGCAAACCCTATGCAACTGTATTTACTTGAAAATTCATTGTCCATTAGACTAATCAAGGAAGTAAGTCTTGCGTAGGTATGTTCAGTTGTGTGAAAGTATTGTGCGTTACAACTACTACTAAGAATATCACGGAGAAAAGTTTAAATAGGTGACTAGATTTTGTTGCTTTTTTTTTACTCAAACAGTTGCGGGGAGTGGTTATTATGGGCACTGAATGCCTTTGCCGTATATATATACACGTAATTTAAAAACTCGACTATCATTTTATTAGCTTGTTAGAAGTTGAAATCAACCGTTTAGCAATTGTGTAGTATTAGGCTCGCTCCCATTTGTGTACTAGCACACCACTAGTTATCTATATAATATTACCAGCGACCGACGACGTACTTACTCAAGAATAATTCGTGAGCTAAAGAGCTGGAACGCACGAACGCACAATACTCGGGAATTCGCGCTGAATTAACGAGTAAAGCTGGAGCGCAGGGCGAACAGGTTAGCAACCAAACCTGGCAAATAAAAAAGGACAGTAGGTGGAGAGTGGCACAGAAACGGGAGAGCAGCTTCTTGAGAAGTGCAGTTGTAAAGAAGTGGAGGGTTTGGCTATGATGATGGTAGGCGAATTAGTTTGAACTTAACCAGGTACAGCGATAAACGAAAGAAGACGAGAGTGGCTGCGAAACAGGGGAATGGGTAAAGTGTAGAAAGTTCAGTAGAAAGTTCAGTAGAAAGTGATTACTGTAATTGTAGCTAAAAGCAGGTGGGACATATGGGGATAAGCAGCGTCGGTTTCAAGGGGGAAGGCTAATGTGTGAAAGAGATGTCTAATGTGTTAAAGAAATGGCATAAACGGTTAATTAGTCGGTGGAATCGACGAGGTAAGGCGGTGTAGTAAAAGGAGAAAGTACGAAAGAGAAGGCAAAAACGGAGCGATTAATATTATACTAAAAAGCGGGAAGAATCGAATCGACAGAAAGGAACTTTAACCTTTCGAAAAGAAAGGTGAAAGAAGAAAAGCTGAAGTTAAAAGTTTCACAAAGCCTAAGCCCACAATCATGATAGAAGGACAGAAAGATTCAGAAGCAGGAGAGGTAGAAAAAGAAGGAGAAGGACATGAAAAAGAAAGGTAGTAGATACAGAAATGAGATAGTTCAGGAAAAAATAGAGCAGGAGAGTGAAACTGATGAGACCTTAACCAACTGTAAAGAATGTTATAATGAATAAAAGTAACTTATGCTGCTGCATTCTTACTTTGCGATATGCTATGTCCACTGTGTGGGGGGATACTTGCTAGTTATTATCTATTATTATTATTGCTATTGCTAATACTATTATTATTATTAGATATTTTATTATACACACAATGTAATAGAAAAACTGGCTTATTAGTCTATAAAATGATTGGTCCAGCCTCACAAGCAGGTCTGGACGTGGAGTAGCATTGGTTCATTCTCGAACATTATTCATATCGAACATTTATTTAGTTATGGCATGTCAAGTTTTCCGTGTTTTGTTCTTGCGTGTGGGTTATTGTAGTTACCCGTTGTTGTTACCGTTACTTTTTATTGTTACTTTTGTTCATACTACACAACTACCTTTTCCAGTTCTAATCTTATATCATCAGTTGATTGTTCACCAGGGGTACAGTTAGGACACTAGCTATTCTCGTCGTTACCACTTCAGTCGAAGAGTTTAGGTAGTTTCAATTAACCCCAGCACAGTTACCTCTACCAATGATTTTAAGAAGATATGAACAACCTCCTATACAAACATGTTGTATTAACAATTTCAAGTTTTTATCAATATTTCTAGCACATTTAACTTAATAAAAGCGTTATTATGGTCTTACCTGATAATAAGTTGCTATTCGCAAGTTATATAACACGTACAAATGAGTACAAGACAATGATCAGCACAGCTATCAAAAACCGACGTAGCCAATTTTACCACGAAAATCAGCTAAAAAGGGACGCCAAACTGGAGCGTTTAAACTCCATCCACTAAACTATCGCAACAGAGCCGCTATGTTTCCGTAATAGCGCGCGAACAACGCACATTCGTAGTGTTCCCAGGGTAGGTGTTTTTTGTGAGTTTTGTTGTTGTTTTTTACAAATATGGCCGTTAGAGGTGCAGTTACTAAATTGGTTGACTGCATTGTGACTAAAGATCATTGTTAAGTATAAAAAATTAATAGATCACTTGCATGGAGGCTGCATGAGTGGGTCAAATTACACCCTACCAATTAAAAAAAATTGTTTATGCAAAGTTCTTAATAATGCGCGTGGTATGTTTTATTTTTTTAGTCAAATGGCTGAACCTGCGATTACTATGACATAGAATCTCTGTACTACGCCGGTAGTAGCAAAAACGTTCCTGCGTGAATTTGTTCCCCAAGGTTTTTTTTACCGATAGAGCTAGAGTAAACGTTTGGGTCAGAACAAATTCAGTCCACTTAAATATTCCTACCCCACGATTTCGTTCCACTTTTGGAGCTGTTAAGTGCGGGCAGGTTGGTGGTCAAGAGCTACTGGCAGTAAGAATGGCTTGATATTTAATACTAAAGAAGCTATTTTAAATTTGATACTACAGAAGTTACCATTACTTAAGTTAGAGAGTAATTCCATAATTGTTTGCTTAAATTAATGGTCAACTGTTATACTGTTTTGGGTGAAAGAGAGGAATAGTGAGATGCCGGTATCAGATATCAGAGAGCTAGGAGGGTAACTAAAATGAGTGAAAACTTAAAGGAAGAAGAGAAACACCTACACAAAGTAACTTTAAAGTAATGGTTATGACAACGTAACCATTAGGGGTAACTCTAAAGCTTTACCTTCTAAAGATCACACAGTTCCTGAGCAAGAGAAAGGTTTGATTCTTAGCTACTACTTAGCTACTATTCCATACATAACAGGATTGAATGAGAGTATTCAAAGAGAGTATAGAAACTTTAACATCAAAACAATTTAATTCGGGTAAGACACTAAGATCACATCTTACTGAAGTCAAAGATTCTATACCCATTACCACCGAGTCATCCACAGTGTACAGTATACCCTGCAGCTGTGGTAAAGTATATATAGGTGAAACAACTAGAAGGCATGAGCAGAGAGTGAAAGAACATCAGGATGCTTGAAAGAGAGGTGATGAGAAGGTTACCGCCATTGCTGAACATGAGGCAGCAACATCGCACATTAAATGGAAGAGGTAAGGGTTGTAGAAAGAGCGAGTCAGCAACATCGCCCCATTTAATGGGAAGAGGTAAGAGTTGTAGAAAGAGCCAGTAAGAACAGTGATCAAGAAAGCTCTCTCTACACATACAGATGACACCAGACAACAAGTTTAACAGAGACATAGGTTTAGAGCTTCCAGGACGCTGGCTGTCTATGCTGGGTGCAAATCACCCTCCAGGATATAAACAGTAAGCGTATACCCTCCAGAAATCTTGCTATTTACGTTGTGCATTATTGGCGAGAGAAGTGAGCCAGACTCTATTGGGGCTAACGTAATTGAAAATCTGGGATATTTGTTTGTTTATGTGTAGACATAATATATAAGTTGTCATTTTTTTCTTTGACCCTGCGTTTTCTGTCCGCTTCATGCTAGGTCTAAAAACCGATTTTTAGACTCAATACTGCGCTCAGATCAAAAATATTTTCAAATAGTCGTTAACCTCCTCAGAACTAATCCATCCAAAAATTGGGACAAATTGGCTCACTGAAGTAAAAATGCGCCATGTCAATGACTTTCACAGAGTTCAACAACTGCATTTGTTGAAGTTGAAAGCTTTTCTGAACTTTGAAAGCTCCACCCACTCTGTCGTTGTGAAGTGGCCTGTTGAGTTTGGCTTTATATGTCTGGTTATGTACAAGTTTATCCTCTGTCTAACCAAATCCGTGTCCACACTTGCAAAGACTTTTCTTTTGTGGAATATCTTCATACTAACAATATTAAGTGCTTTGAAAATGTTTGGTGCCTGTTCGTGATGAAATTTAGCAAATACAAATAAATATGCAAAAAAAATTTCAAATAGTCGTCGTCAAAACTAATACACCCAAAAATTGGGACAAATTGGCTCACTGAAGTAAAAATGCGCCATGTCAATGACTTTTACAGAATTGAACAACTACATTTGTTGAAGTTGAAAACTTATCTGAACTTTGAAAGCTCCACCCACTCTGTCGTTGTGAAGTGGCTTGTTGAGTTTGGCTTCATAGTTGGGTCTGGTTATGTACAAGTTTATCCTCTGGCTAACCAAATCCATGTTCACACTTGCAAAGACTTAGCAAATACAAATAAATATGCAAAAATACTTGAAACCTAGCCAATACAAATAAATATGCAAAAATATTTTCAAGTAGTCTTTAAACGTCAGAAGTAATCCATTTGAGTATAGTTTTTAAGTAAGCTGCCGCGCGGGTAATAATGGTAATGCTTGGGATGCATCGCATGCTCGTGGTTGATGAATTAAAGAAGGAAGAGGGTCGACGATGCCAGAACGTTTGAATTTTGCGGGTGCAGTTAAAACTTGGGGGGGCTCAACCTAATTAGCTATAAACTACAGTGTATATCTTTGCTAGCAATGAGTTTTGAGTTTGGGGCAGTGTTAGCTAATACACTGTAAATATTATGATTTTTCAATGCATTTTTTAAATTGGATAAACCTTTAATGAAATTTAAGAATGTAATTATAAAAACAAAACAAAAGACCACACATATAAACATTCACTGTCAAAAAGTTGGGGGGGCTCTGCCCCTACTATTCAAAGTTGGGGGGCTAGAGCCCCCACCTTCTGCCACCCATGGTTCCGTTGACATTATATGCCTAGCTACAAGCTATGGCTGTGTTAGCAGTTGACAGTACGTGTGGGTTGCTACTAGCTATGGCTGTGTGGGGGCAGAGTTGAGGGCACAGGTTTGGGACTTACCTTGGGGGTAAGTCAGTATTACCCCACACACTGGGGGTTGGCACTGGGGAAGGGTGTACGCTTTTCCCATGGAAACCCATTAGTCATCTGTGGAAATCTTAGAGGAAACAATCTTCATTTCTGCTTTCCACACCTGTTCCACTGTTGGCCATTCTAGGGATACCAGTGGAACTACTGTGGAAAGTTAAATTTCCACAGTGGACTTTCCATTCTAGGGATACTAGTGGAACTACTGTGGAAAGGTTATCCTAGGGATACTAGTGAGACTATTGTGGAAAGTAGCTGTAGAGTAACTTGTGACATGTGCTTAATGTTAGTCTTTCATCTGTGATTCTACGATATTTATGTTGTCTTATTCACAGGGTGAGACGAGTGGGCAATTGCAATTGAATTCTGAAAACAAGTCTAACTCATCCGGAGCTGCAAAAAAAGGTTCTTCAAAAAGACCAAGAACTACAGAGAAAAGTTCTGGAGCTGCAGGAAGTGCTGCAAAAATAGCAAAAATTGCACAGAAAAGTTCTGGAGCTGCAGGACGGAAAAGGCCTAGCATGTCCACGCGTTATAATGAGACTGAACAAAGAGCACATATACCAAAATCCACGTGTTACACCATTAAAAAGGCTAGTGTCAGTGGCTTTAGTAAGACTATTAAGGGTGCACTACCACCTGAAACCGCACCGTGAAACCGCAGATATACGGGTTATGCTGTGCATCCATATTTATTTTCCTGTATAACTTGAGCTTACTTTATTGTTGTAGTTGGAAGGGACACTAACAGACAACTCTATAAAGCCAAGTTTGAAGAACAAAGACCAATCAGAGACGGAGAAACAGCGGTGGATACCTGGTGATACTTTCCGAAATTCTGAGGTGAAGGTTGGATCTACGGCGGCGATTTTTTTTTCCGCGGTAGCCCGTATGCTTCCCCACAGAATTACAACGCCATATTTTGAATATCTGTATTTGTCATATTAAAAAAAAAAATTCTTATTTTATTTTTATTTCGTATTATTAAAAAGAAAAAACTCGTTGTAATGTTGTCCTATATAGGGTGTGTTCCACGTGTGCAAAATCTTACCTTCTTATAATAAACCAGTTCTTCAGAATTTCCATTTTTAGATACCAAAGCTAACTATTAGTCCGTAACAATTTCATTCTTCAACCCCGCCCTCTTACTCCAGTTACCCGTATGCGCGCAAATTGTTGGTAAAGTGAAATCTCCCGCAATTTGGTGGCTCTAAAAAGAGCCGGTTTTGTAAACAATAATAACAACGGAGGAGAGCCAGGGGAGCCCGAGTGGGAGACTCCGCGGTGAATACTCTGGGTGCTAAAACGAAGGCGCACTGGAATTCGAAGCTGGTGGAGGAACTGCTACCGAGGCGGTGAAGTTGGGAGTAGAAGATACGCGATGGATGGAGCTCTGCAACTGCCCAGTTGGTGCGGTGAAGTTGGGAGAAGAAGGTACGTGAAGGATGGAGTTACTGCAAATGCTCGAGTGCCTTTAGAAGCTTATTTCTCAAAGCTTGACTTCGTACTTCTTTATCTTTCAGGCATTGGAGAAAGCCTTCGTCGGAATGACTACGACGAAGTTCAACAAGCTCGTGTACCCCAAGTCCTAAGGAGTCCAGACGCTTAGCCTGTGCAGAGGTGACAGATTTCTTCCCCAAAGACTTAATGAGAGCAGTAGATCTAGAGTGTGCCCTCTTCTGTTCAAGCCACAGAGAGATCTGCTTGCCTGGAGAACGGATGGTTAGGTTTGACAGACACTTGACCAGAGAAGGATGAGTCAAAACCGCTTCCATAGCAAGCACATCAGGTAATGCCCTATGAGCACCTAACATATTTAGTGAGCTGTAAATTAAAAAGAAAAAAATATATATAGCATTATTTCCTGCCTTGTATTCCTGTTCCCACAATACTCTCGTGGAGCTTCTCTAATCCTAGTGATTTAAGTCCTTGGAGAGCTGTGTCACCATTTTTCTTCATCTACAAGGGAATAATTAATTTAATTTTTTTTTACACATATTTTGTACATACAGAACGCAGAAGGGGCAATGAATCACTGAAGTGAATGGAGTTGGACGTGAAGAAGGAGAGAGACATGTTACGATTCTCCACTTGAGCCATCAGGATCGGAAAATCAAAGGCGAAACCGTTGTGGGCAACTAAAACTACAGTGGCAGTGTACTTAACTATCAAGGTAAACAGAGGCTATATTTTTAACATACCAGGATAGTGTATGGTACTGGTAGTATCACTAATGTGTGTCACAGTAGAAGTTAGCCACTCTACAAACTGTGGTAGAACCTCGGATAATACCCTCTCCGGCCGTAACATGGTCTGTGTGATTCCTGTCAGCTTTGCGACTACACAAAATATATTATTCAAGCATATAAAGCATGTATTTATTATTCTTTTATAATTTTACCAGGCCCAGGGATATTCTTTGCTGTTCTCACAAGACTCGAAAATGACGGATGACTAACAGGAACAGGAGATGCTATGACTTTGGCAGCAATATCTATAATGTGGTCATTATAGATACTGAAACCTGTAGTTTCGCAGTCAAACAGAATAAGAGGTTGTTGGTCTTCCATGTCATCATCTGTGCTTTGCTCGTCACCACTGTCTCCTACCTCATCTAATTCTTCCACATGTGAATGAGCCGCGAGTGTTCCTGTCTCTCCCTGCCCGTCACCCACATACTCGCCCACTGTGCACCCAGCTCCCGCCAGTCGCTCCATATACAATTTCTCTTGCTCATAACGAGCTTTTTTTGCCTTCTTCTGTAAGTTCCTGCGATTTTATGTAACATAGCTATGTCAGTGTATGCCACACATTTGCAATACATCACAAGCATGGATAGTACCATTAAATTAGGTATGCATAAATAATTAACTGCTTTGATGAAACTGATAGATATTAATTAAATGAATGGTACCTCTTGTGAATACTATCACTGCTGGACTTCTTTTGCTGGCGCTTCTCCCATTGCTGCTGCTCCTTTACAATGGAAGCAACAGCATCTAGTGGCATGTCTACTCCCATTTTGTGGAAGTAGAATACCTTCCAAATAGGTCCCAGATTCTGTTATAGCAATAAGATTTAATTATAAACATTTGCACAGCTATGAAAATAAGTGTAGACATAAAAACATTAGGGAATACCACTAAAACCCCAGCAACCTGCATATGGTATTTATGGCATATTGTACCTTGTGGCATATGGCCATGTTTGTCTTGCACACATAGTGTGTGTGCCAGAGGTCAGTGCGCTTCCCCCAGTACATCAGTGCCAGACCATGGAAGCCTTCCACTGCGTTAGTAGTAAGACGACCATGGTCTGACACATAGTCCTGGGGGGTGTGGCCATTTCCTCAATGAGGCTGGTGAATGCAGCCACCTGGGACCTACAAGTGAATCCATGATTGGTTTTGTAGGGAGATCCATCAGAGTTCACCTAAAGAATTCAAAATTATTTTTTTTATTATGCATTAATAAAGCTGGAAAATGTTTGAATAAGAATAGTGCATCTACATTTGATCAGCTGATTATTGTGTTACCTTAGGATGATGGCACCAAGAAGAAGTATGACTATTTCTACAATAGTGAGGAACGAAGTTCCGAATGCCATCTGTGAATTCCTGAAACGGATTGTCCGACTGCTGCACTGCGTCAGATGCAATGACATTACTCAGAGCAGCCTTGCAATGAGTCAGTAAGTCATCTGACATCCGTTTACAGCGGAACTTGTCTGCCTTGCACTACATTTTAAATTAAATGATTTTAATGAGTACAAAAATTATTTGAACAAGTAAAAAAAATGGGGGGGGGGTGCAATATAGAACTGCTGCTTAATTCATGATTTATTCTTCGTTCAACGTTTTATTTACAATTCAGTACAATTATTTTTATCATTTACCTCACAGTTGTGTCTCTTCACTTTTTCCAGAGCCTTGTGGAAGTTCTTGGTGGTGTGGTTGGAACAGTACGTCACCATTCCTTCAGGAAAATGCCGACAGAAGACTGCATTGGATGACGTATCCTTATCACACACCATTTCGCCTATCACGAATCCAGCGTCCTTGGCTTTACCAAGAAGATCATCAAGCATATCTGTCTCTGCACCCGCGAAAGTCCCACACCAGTTATGGCCTGAACCACGTTTGGTGCGATGCACAAACCACGCCACCTTCCCTGAGGCGTAGTCGTGCAGTGTGGCAGAAGAGTTGTTGGAGTAGTGGCCCCGGGTCAGGTAAAAACCATCAAAAGAGGCCATCCACTTCTTGCTGTCTCCGCGATTCACAATTTCACGTCTTACCTGACCACAGGACCACTCTGCCAAGTCTGTGACGGATTTCTCCAGCTTCTTGGTGATTCTGCTCCACTGCGACTCACAGCATGGTGGCAAACCAAGGAGACTACTCAGCCTGTCGTACTCACAGTGCAGGTGACCAGATACCATGAATGATAGTACTGGATAGTGTTTGCGCCATGAACACTTAGACTCATGAATGTGCAGCGAGTCAGAAGCACACCAAGAACTGCTTTCGGCAGATATTATCTCCGAAACTGAGTGGACCAATTCTGTGGTGAACCCTGCATCCTTGGCAAAAGTCTGTACCTCTTGGATGACGGAGGTATGTGCTTCAGTGGGCATTACCTATACACCATTATAATTAATTGCAGCGTGCAAGTAGTAGATGTATTGAGAACTATATCAGCATAGTATTTAACATATAATAGCTCGCTGGACTGTTGTTGGTTAATTACAGGTGTAGAAGTGGTTTAGACTTTTTTCAATACTATTTACTAATAACACTTTAGACCATAATATGGCTTCACAACAGATATAGCGTCAAAATCAACCAAGTTTTTTTGTTTTGTTTTTAAATATGAAATAATACTTTCATGTGTTTGTCAATATAGGAATTCTAACCCCAGATTCAGCTGTCTGACTCTCAGGACTAAAATTCACAACTCCAGCTCCCTGGCTCTCCAGAGGAAAGGATACAGTTTCCTGGCTCATTGGAGAAGACGACATAGCTTCCTGGCCTTCTGAAGGAGAGGACGCAAGTCCAGGATAGAAGATAACCCTGTCACTCTCTGCTTCTAAAACAGAGGCAGCTCCCTGGCTCTCCATGTTGATTTCATCCACCTCAGCCTTAGATTCATGTTGCATTGTAAAATTAATCCTTTTTTTTATTATTATTATTTTAACCTGATCAACTGTGTGGCTCCTGCCCTGGTGTGGAGCTATAATTGAGTGTTTTTGTTTCAGGTATGTTTAATAAAAAAAAAACACCACAAACTACTTACTTTCACAAAACCTTTTGACCTGGCTGCAGTTAATTGCTGCTTCCTTTTGTTACTTCTACCCATTATGGCTTCCCTAAAGCAATCACTAGCGGTAGCTGGTGGGCTCGTGGGTAATATAGCTTTTGTGGTAAATTGACAAAGTTTTGGCGGCAAAGTTAATTGATACGCGTATGAGTTGCGCATGAATAGGCAGTTCGCGTGGACCAATTTAGGATCGAGTTACGGGCGGTTCTGTGGTATTGTATTGAATCGCTTAATGACCACAAGTTCCGGTGGTAGTGCACCCTTAACATTAAAGCTTGTAAGTTATTTGAAGCAAAAAACGTATAGGTCAATTTTTCGGATGCTGATAAGGTGAGTAAACCATATTGCTTATTTGATATTGCAGAGCTATTAGGAATGCTAAACGATGCAAAAAAAATACAAGATGATGACCGAAATAATAAGTCGGAGAGGTTAGCTATAGCTATTTTGAAAGCTACTATTGGAGACAAGTACACATATCAATATAATTGTGAAGTATCCTGGGTGAAAAATGGTGTACCAACACTGTATACTAACGAAAAAACAAAACCAGATGTCGCAGTTTACAGGAACTCCGATGAATTGGTATTTGTTGTGGAAGTACAGTCTTCTCCAATGGAACACGCTCTAAAATTGTGTATTATAATAGGTGAAGCTATACTAAGATATTATCGTCTTTTCGATAAAAGCTTTAATAAGCTCGTCCACTTTGCGGTTCCCAGCCTGACATCATCAAGTTGTTGTATAGTAAAAGTCGAATTAACTTTTCAGAGTTTACATAATTATGGAGTACAATTTGACTTGCTATGAGGGTTTGATGCCGGTATACGAGCCATCAAAGAAGAATTTAATAATCAAATACAACAAATTCCACCTATTTCGGAACGTTATTCATATAATTTCATTGAACTTACACAACCAGAAATAAGGCAAATTTGCAAGTGTAAGGAAGGTGGATGTGAACAGTGGAACTCGCATAATTCGATACTGACGTTTTGCCAGAAAGGTGATGTGTACAAAGTAGTGTACATAAATGAGCACAGAGAGAATGTTTCTATGGCATGTCACGAACTCATAGGACCACCTAAACCTAAACAAATCATATTTCCTAGCATCCAGTCTAGCTTACCAGTTCCCAGATTTTTACACCTCTACAAACTATCCTACTTTGGTCACATTGGCAATAGTGTACTGTGGCTTTAAGATTCATTACCAGCACTACTGTTCATTCTTCTCTCTATTACTATGTAACCCCTATTTGCTCCGCCTCCATTCTCAAGTGACAAAGTCATGTCAGCTTAGCATGCAATCTACTGATTCAGGAGTTTGTATGCTCTCGAGAATACTGATCAATTTGACTGAACTAATATTGACAATAAAGTGAGAGGGTTTGGCCATTACTAAATACGGCATGTTTTGGCGATAGTTACAGTAACATGCGCTAGACAATGATGATCGTACATTTAGTGTGGCAAAAAGGTCTACATTGGGGCAACGCCCCCTCCCGCACTTGCTGATGCTTAAAATTCCATTTAATGTGTATATACTGAATCGGCCTACTGAGTGTCTTTACATAGAAAATTGATATACAAAATATAGTTGTGCTCCGAGTTGAAGGTGGAGTACAGCCGAGTTGGTCCTAATCCTTACAACAATTGCCTTACCAAGTTGCTAGCTAAATGATAGCTAGATCACTCTGAAATAATAATTGGCAATAGGGCATTCGTTGTTGAACAGGTAGACATATAATCTTACCAACATTCTATCAGGTGGTTTGGTACCCTCAGCGACAACCGGACACTCCCACTATCCTGTTTACTCACCCGCAACCTAAACTATTCGTGATACAAAGCTAGAAACGCAGCAATCCGAGAATAAGCAGCTTACTGTTTACAAATTCTTGACGAAGAAGGTCCGCGTGATCAATTGAGCCTTACGCATGACTAAAAAAGCAGGGACGTTTTGAGCGGGAAACTTGTGGTTTTTCTATTCCCATAGACTTTTGTATTGAGTTTTGGAATAGCACTTTCTCTCCAGTTTTTGAGTATACTGAGGAGATACTTTTAACCGTTTCAGCGCGAGTTTTCTAATGGTGCAAACACCGGATACGTAGCTGCTTCCGTTCGAAAGTTATTCAAGTTTTTTTTCTGGCCAACTCAACTTGGACAGACTATAACTGATTGTTCACTCTCAATGTTACAAGATGGCAGTACTTCTTGCCTTTCACAATCCCTTTCTACTCCACCTCGAGTATTAGAGAAAAGATTTTCAATGACTTCATCAGAAAAAAAAAGAATCGAAAGACTTCTAGGTAGCATCCATTACTTTAGCCACTCGGTTTCTATGCCATTCGCGCGTGGTCCGCGCACAAGAAATATGTTAATCATTGGATACCAGGGAATAACACTCGTCTGCCGGTGGCGTTTACACTCGTGCCTGCGGCACACGTGTAAATGCTAGCCCACACTCGTGATATTGCCGGTATAATTGGCTAGCGAGCGAGACGGCACCGCTCACTCGTGTCGAATTGAAGATGAATAAAAAATGAATCCCACTATGCACCGAGAAGCCCCGTCGACCTTTGATCCAGTCGCAGCGCTTAGAAATTCTTTCACCTTTGACCCGATAGCTGTCAATATGACTTGTCTGGAGGAATGTGGAAGTAGTGAGTACCCCACCTCATTTATACCTGAATTCCTACCAAAAAATTTGTCATGATTGCTAAACTTAGCTTTGGAAAGGGTGGCTGATACGCAAAGGAATCTCTATTTGTGGTTGAGTAGGGCTATTTCCGGTAATTTGCTAACGGTAATGGACTGCCACATATCCCCAGACCCATTCCCAGCGTAGAGGTTCGGTAAAGAGTCTGGCTACGCGGGACTACGATTATCGTGGATTAATGTTGGCCGCACACCGCCTACGCAATCTTTTGTTGACAGTTGATATGTGCGATTACTACTATTGTATACTTACAATAGTAAGTATACAATAATATACAATATACAATAGTAAGTATACAATAATATATAATATACAATTGTATATTTACAATAGTAAGTATACAAGTGTCACTACATCAAGGACTAAGTACGTGCCGAAGGCGCCGCGCCGCTCACTAATTTTAGAGCGAATCTGGAGGAAATATCGGGGCCTGGTTATAAAACTTTGTAGCACTTTCTTGGAGGGTGGGTAAGATGGAGCTCCGCAATTCGGTGCACTACTAGCCAAGCTAATACTCTACTGCAAGGCAACGAGTTCTTTTTCATTTCATGGTTTATTTGCAATTTTTTATTTTGGTGCAGTTCATTTTTTTCTAGGTTTACCTGTGAGTAAAAAAATTGTTGTTCTCATTATTAAATTCCAAGAAAAACTGATAAAAAATTTGGAACATTTATTCCGCTAGCAATTTTTATTAAATAACCCCTTCCCCCATTTCTGTATACTCTAGAGCTATTTTTTTGAAAGACGTTATGTGCAGAACGGCTGACCCTCACCTTTGACCTTACAGCGGCCACTCTTAAATGCCCTTTGAACCTAGTCTGTGCACGGCTGACCCAACTGGGGCCTGATCGTGTGCAGCGTACATTAATCGTGCTAATAATAATAGGATTTTGCATGAAACATTTGCCTAAACTTTTTGAAACAGTATCAGGGACCACAAAAGTCAAAACCAATCAGTAACTTCTTTTTATGTCTGGATAAGCAAGCCTAAAGAAGTGCCATAAGGAAAGCAAGCTTTGATGCCCCATTGTGAAAAGTGGTGTCTTTACTCATCCTAACCACCCCCTCCCCCCCTCCCATCCCATTCCCCTTTGATCAAGATTTCATATAAAACCTTAAAAAATTCTTAACTTGCTTTAAAAACAACAACAAATATAATGATATTATAATAATTTAAGATAGCTAACAAAACAAAACAAACAAACAAAACAACAACAACTGATTACTCCTGCACCAGTGTTGGCTTGAAGTTGGGACTCCCACCCAAGGTAAAAAAAGAAAAGAAAAAAAAAGAACAAATAGAAGCTGTTAGCACCTAATTCAGATAATTAAGGGTGACAGCCAAAGAAAAAATACACAAAACTTGTTCCCCCTCTCCTCTCTACACACGGACTATTAGCAGGCTAGCTTTCTATTGAGTTATTGGCTCACTTGAATGACAGTTCAGTATTGAGTGATTTTCCAGTGATTAGTGTTCTAGAGCTAGGCTTTCACCTTGTGAACCGATGGCTCTAGGAAGCACTACAGGGTCTCTTGCTGAGGTAAGTTCGAGTACATGTACTATGTTATTTGCTCAACCTTGTTCAGAAAATACACTCTGCTTGTTGTAGGCTTTTTTTCTGTATATGCATTGCGAAGGCAGAGCCAACTAGCAGAGCTAATATGACGGCTGACCAGTAACACACAAATTACCACAAAACACATAATAAACAACCCCGTTACAAACGTGCCTCACATTATAGCTTGCTATTGAGCCCTGAATAGCAAGCAACAAAGTCCTGAGCGTAAATGAACCAGAAAGTCAAGCATAAGGGTAGAAATGAAGTAACCAAACTACGACTGCTTTTGTTTACAATTGTCTCTGAGGTGTACCACCTTTTTTTTTTTTTTTAATTTTTTAAATTTAAATTTTTTAAATTTTTTAATTTTTAATTTTTATTTTTTTATAATTATAAACTTTTGAATTAGAGGTGTACCACCTAGTGGTTAGCCAGGTTTAAGCACGTGACTAAATCCCGCCACGTAGCTCGGGGAAACTTGTGGTTTTATTTATTCTCTTAGACTTTTCTATTGAGTTTTTGAAACTGCAATTTCCAGCTGGTTCCAAAGTTTTTAAAGGGGATTTATTAATGGTGAGAGCATAATGGTAATGTACACTAATGTACACATGCACTTTTACGTATACATAATACAGTAGGATGTCAGTTATCCGAACGCTTCAGTAGAACACCAATAATCTAATAGTAGCATGTACAGACATTAATGAATTGGATAGAAATTTTCTCACCTAAAGGAGTCTGGATAAAAGCAAAGGAAAAAAATGGAAAAAACTTGGTCGTCGCCGAAGAAGTTTCAATACACAAATTATGGCTTCTCCTGGGAGGGAGAGGTGTATCCGGTCGAAACCGCAAAGGTGTTCCGACGGCACATAATTGGTGATCTGTCGAGTATGAGACTGCAGCAAGCGTACTACTCAACAGTATAAAGGAACTTGGAAGTCCAGGGTTGTCGTAGCTCAGTGGTTAGAGCACTGGTGGCTGAAGACCCACCGTGTTCAGATAACTTACATTCTATTATATATGTGGTTGTACCTAAGGAAACCAGACACGGTGAGACTCTCGTCAAAATTTTTATTCGTACTTGCACATAGCGGCCAAACTCTACGATTTACTTGCAGGCTCATAAAATAATTTTGTTATAATTGAAACAATCATTTCTCAATGGTTTTACATGCCACAGTTTGATGTTCGTATACTTATGTGCATCTAATACTGGAGCATTATTCATTTGATACAGGAGAATATCACGAGACGGTTGGCTTAGTATTTACGTGAGTGTAAACACAGCCAATCAGATGAGTGATTAACTGTCTCAACAAAAATAACGTTTGATTTCATTATTAACTTTATTTATTCGCGCATGATCATTTATTCTTTTCTTCGTGTACCTTCGTCGACCCTCGTGCATCGTCGATCTTTCATTTTTGTTTGTATAAATCAACTGGATCACTGTCATTCACCTTAGTTACAAGCTACAGGTATTTGGCCCTGTTCAGTACAAATACATACTATTCATTTGATAACAGAAGAACATCATGAGTCTTTTTTGGCTTAGGGTGTTTACACAAGTGCCAGCCACCAGTGTAAAAACGGCCAAACAGACTAGTGATAGTCGAAATGTCTGGTAAGTTTTAATTAACAATATTATTGGCTGTTAGAATAAGAAAATATGCTATTATTGATGTATTATTTCTTGAAAATAGTATAGTTATCAATTCCTGTCTGACACAGTTCATTCATTGGCTTTGTTCTATATTAGGCTTGACCGAATTGCACTTTGGATTTCATAGGGATTTTGAAACTTGGAAGAATAATGAGGAGGAAACTACTAATACATATTACATACTATGTACAGGGAAGAGCTTTTAAGGGTGCTCGCACATAGCAACGCGCGTGCACTTTTTTCGGTGAATTAAACCACAGAAATGTGGCATCCTGTTTCGTGGAATAGTCCCTCGCGAATGCTGATTTAGCGAGGCCGAGTTCCCGCGGTCAGGATATCTCTAGGCTATTCCCGCGGGATGGTATACCCCCACTACTCCACGTGTGGTTTGCCTGGGTTTACTGTACTCACTGTGGTTTGCTGTCACCGGGGACTCTACCTTGTTGTTACTCAACCATGCCTAAGAGGCTGTCTAAAAGAAGGAAACTGCAACTGGCTGAAGCCACTGAAATGAAAAGGATGAAATTTCTGCATACCTCAAGCACAGGTATACACAACTACTGCTTTATTTATTTTTTATCTCAGCAATAAAAATAATTTCATACTTGCATAACAAATTATACTTTGTGATAATACACCAAATAATCTAATTCCAGTAGTAGAGTCTCATGAACTTGACCCTGTCACACCAGCGGCGAATGCTGAAGGTGGTACTACATCACTGAGCACACTCACAGCTTCGGACTTGCCCCAGCTTGTTGGAAGTGATGTTGGAAGTTCTACCTCTGTCGTTGAGGGGTCCAGGTTGGTGTCTACTTTGGCAATTGCTGCGATTGAGGACCTGAGCAGTTCAACACGTAAGTCAGCAACAAATACACACACACACACACACACACACACACAATGAACTGGTGAGTACCAGTATATTATTCTGAGAAATTTTTTTATCGGTACATTGACTTTGGGTTAGTGTGCGGTATAGAAAAAAATAATTTTAAAAAAATTGAGAATTCAACTACCAGTGGAATTATAAATGCATGACCAATAACACAAAGATTACTTCACTATCAAAGTATGAACAATATGTAGTATTTGAGGCTAGCAGGCAGGCAACACACACACACACATACACATTCAACTGGTGAGTGCCAGTACATCATTCTTGGAAAATTTATTATTATTATTGGGTAGGTATGCAGCAAAGAATTTATTTATCAAACATGAATAAAATGTATTATTATGGGCTAGCTGGTAGATGTATTGAGAAAAGTTATTTGCATGGACACAAACTCAGACAGTGATTACATTAGGACATCCTTTTGAGAAAATTTGTTATCAGTGGATCAACAAAAAAAACTTTGGGTTAGTGGTAGGATATGACTCACAACTGGCAGTTCATCAACATGTTATGCAAGATTTAGATCAATTATTATGAGGAAACTAAACATTTACTTGGAATAGGCTTACCTACCCCTTCAAACTTCAATTTACTATCAATACTATAAGAGTAAAATAAATGCCTGATGATTGAACTATTAGTATCAAAAAAAAATTATTACACAGTTGTGTATAAAAAAAAATGGGGGGAGGGGGTTGGAATGTGCATTCAAGGAATAACTTTTTTCTTTTTTACTTACACAGATGAGGAACCTCTCTTGATGGATGATCAGAATGGACAAAGAGAGGTATTGATGGAGGCAGTAGTGGAGGGGGAGAGGGAGACTGAAGTTGCCGAGTCGGAAGGGCTTGCTGAGGTGGAAGGGCTTGCTGAGGTGGAGGGGCTTGCTGAGGTGGAGGGGCTTGCTGAGGTGGAGGGGCTTGCTGAGGTGGAGGGGATAGTGGAGGCAGAGCTGGAAGACAATCGCAACTGTCTTTTAGAGGACATCATTGATCAGCTGTCAAGTGTAGCCAGCCAACTGAGGTTCTCTCATGACAGTCAGACACTGTTTTCATTGGTGTCGTCTGGTACCATAGGGTTGGAACATTCTCATGGGCTGAAGATTCATAACTTTTCTGGTAGCTGGAGTCAGTACTATCCAGTCTTGTCATTTATGATGAACGGCCAGCTCCATGCTGAGTATTGCAAGCTAAGTGGTATGCTAGGATTGCCTGCATGTTCACATACCCAGTGGCAGAGAATCCTAGAAAAGCTAGAGAAGCATGTGACAGAGCTTGCAGAATGGTCTTGTGCTCAGGTCAGAGAGGATGTTGTTCGACGTGGGGATGGGAAACACTGGTCAGCATCATTTGATGGTTTTTATCTTACAAGAGGCCATTACTCTAATAACTGCTCGGCTACCATCCATGATTTCACCACTGGCAAAATCGCTTATTTTGCACATCGGACTAAATGTGGAAAAGGTCACAATTGGCACGGAACTTCAGCTGGGGCCGAGACGGATATGTTCGACGAACTCCTTGGTCGAGTGCGGCACGATGGCCTTGTGCTGGAGGAAGTGGTTGCAGATAAGGACACGTCCGTTAATTCAACCTTTTGTCGGCACTTTCCAAAAGGAACTGTGACGTACTGTTCCAATCACTCGGCAAAGGCACTACACAAGCATTTGGAGAACATAAAGAAAAACCCATGCAATGTAAGTATGCTGGTATGTAATGTATAGTATAAATATGTAATAAAAAATTAAACATTAGTGCAAGGCTACTCACTTCAAATGCAAAAGAATGCCAGAGAGTCTTCTCTCTCACTGTAAAACGTCTTTGGGTGCGCTGATTTCTTCGGATGCAGTGAACAATGCTGAAGATCCTCTGCAAGCCTTTTCCGAAGGCATCAAGAACTTTTACAACCACTATTGTAAAGATGATCACAGTTCAAAATGGTGCCACCATGACAAGGTCAATATAATATATCTGCAAACTTTATGAAATTATGGGGAAATAATTGTAATGGGCATTAAATAGAAAATGGTTGTTATCAAACTGTCTTATTTACATATATTCTAACAATGAAATGAGCAGATTACAGTGTGTGTAACACTGATATTATTATTGTTATTAGTATTATTATAATTATTAGTTTTATTATTATAGTTATTACTGTTCTGTCATTGTCATAGACTAACCCAGATGGTACTGCTTACAGTACACAACACAAATTCACCTGTAAAGCCCAAGTGGAAGGTTTTCACGCCATGATCAACAGCATGTCGTCACGGCCACAAGACTATATTTCGGATCGCGGCAGACTGACCACCAACACTGTGGAAGGATTTCATGGTTTGGCGCTGATGTACAGGGACAAACGGACAGACCTCCATCACCTGCATTACACATGCAAGACTAACATGGCCATATGTCATAAAGTATACACAAAAAACTATATAGAAAATGCATTTATGTTATTACTGCATTTACAGAACCTTGGGCCAATCTGGAAGATTTTTTGCCTCATCAGCATGGGGGTGGAAGTTCCTGCAACCGCAGTGGTGTCGGTGTTGAATGAGCAGGACAAGTGGGAGAAGGACAAGGTGAACCGGTCGAGTGATAAAAGTCGCTACAAGAGGTAATAATTTTCACATATTTAGTTCATCCTAATTTTGGCTACTTTGCTTACAATTGTAGAAATAGCCAAAAGAAGACAAAGAAAGCCCGCTATGAGCGGGAAAAGGACATGATGGCAACGTTGCGGGAAGTCAGTCACGTGGGAGAGTACATCGGAGAGGGCAGAGGTGATATCACGGACGATGACAACAACATAGATGCTGGTATGTAATGTATAGTATAAATATGTAATAAAAAATATACATTAGTGCAAGGCTACTCACTTCGATGACAACAACATAGATGCTGACATGGAAGATGAGAATCAACAGAATTTAGAAGGGGGCAACGATGAAGTAGATGATTCTCTTCCCCTCCTGATTCTGTTTGATTGTGAGACCACTGGGTTAAGCATCTATGTAGACCACATCACTGACATCGCCGCCAAAGTGATAAATCCTCCTGTCCCCCTCAATCACCCGACCTTCTCGAGTCTTGTGAGAACTGGCCGAAACATTTCATCTGCTGGTAATAATGTACAAATATGTATTTAAGTAAATTGCAATATATACATTTACAATGATAATTAAAATCAATTTTAAAATTATTGATTAATTAAAATATTGTCGGTAAATGTCTACTTTATTTAGCTTCCAAGGTTACTGGTATCACCAATAACGTACTAAGGCACGAGAAGCCTCTCTCAGTGGTGCTACCGATTTTCTTGGAGTGGCTGGCTACCAATGTTTCTGCCGTTGTAGGGGCTACTCAAGTACCTCATCATCCGGGTAAAACAAAAATTTACAAAAATAAATTGAATAAATATTGTTATATTTCTGTTTAGTTCTAGTAGCTCACAATGGGTTTGGTTTTGACTTTCCCATCCTTCTGGCTGAGGTGGAACGGAGAGTGGATTTGAAGCTGGCCCTCTTTCAATCAGCCAATGTGCACTTCACTGATACCCTTCCCTTGCTGAGGAAGGTTAGCTAATACAAGTTAGTTTACGTACATGCAATTCATATTAATTTGCTATTATGGTAGATGAAGAAGGATGGGGAAGTGATTTTACAAGGCTCACCTTTAGGTTTGGAGAAGCTTCACAAAAAAGTCACCGGAGATGAAGTCGCAGGCAAGGCACACCACTATAAATAAATATAAAGCTTGATAATAATTATTGTTATTTGTATAAATTGTAGGAGCACACAGGGCCCTACCTGATGTATTACCTATGGAAAGAGTCCTCAAACATCAAGACATCTCTCCACATTTGTCAGCTCTCTCCATTAGATCACCCCTTGAGCAAACAAAGCTGTGGATACAGCAGAAGGGGCTATTCAGCAGAGCAGCATCACTAGTGAAAGCCATCGGAAAACCCACACTTACCTCTACACAGGCGAAGAAGCTGGATGCTCTGGGGTTCACCTTTCACTCTTTGTCACTCCTTCGCCAGCAGTGTAGAGGGACAGAAGAGTTTCAAGCGGCATTGAAGGAGCGAGGAGTGAGGAGCACGCCGCTCAGAGAGAAGCTGACAAAGGCCCTCCACAAGTCCCGCTAAAGTAGCCTCCTGCACTGGTCTGCTGCTTCCCGTCCATCTCCAGCAGTGTTTATCTTTTTTCTTTCGTACCCGGCTCTTCTCAGAGCCACCAAATAAACAAAAGATTTCACCTCCTCCGTATACTAGGGCGGGGCTAAAATTGGGGCGGGGTGCATGGAATTAATGTTAGCGTAGTTTTAATTTATGTTCTGTAAGCTACTTTGGACTTTATCTTAGGAATGGGGAATGGAAATGACTTCAAATTTGGAACAGAGCCCAACCAGAGTCTGGTCAGCAAAAATGTTCGATACAATTTTCAAAAAAAAATTTTTTTTCACAAAAAAAAGATCTAATAGAGCGTGCAAAAGTCAATAAGTTAAAAGCAATATTGAATAAAGAAAAAATGGATCGAAGCTATTGTAGGCATCGGGTCGGAGAAGCAGTAGGCGAAGTATGGCCGCTCTAGGTGCAGTACTGGCGGAGGAGTTTTAGCTTTTGTATGAGAAGGTAGAAGGGTCATATCTCTTGAAGCGGCCGATTGTTACTTCTGAATTCAGGTATGTAGACTTCTACGGTAGTAGTAAATAAGGTCCACCTGCAGAAAACGGTCTAAATACAACAGAAAAAGAACAATTCTTCCCTAGCAACCAGACTCAATTAACCGCGTGGGAGGTGCGTGGGAAGTGTGCGAGCACCCTTAAAAAGAATGAAATTGAGAAGGGTACATTGGCTGATGGAGTTGATATTTTTATTACTTTTATCCAACTACAGGATCGCTACTATTATACTTGCTGTTGAGATGGGAAGCCAAGGCAGAACATTTGGACCAAAAGAAAGTCTGATAATCAGAGAGGTCAAGGAAGTAAAAACTTCTAGAAAGTTGAACAGATCTTGCATTTCTAGGATTTATGCAACCCACAACAGTGATGACAGTTCCATGTAGTGTACATCTCTACACATACAAATCACTCACTGGCAATTGAAAATGAAGCCAAGAATTATTGTCAATATTTGCTTTTTAATTGTTTATTCTATAGTACCAAACATATCGCCCTAAAAAAGAAATAAGATCTATGTTTGCCATCTATGTAACATATTTCACACAAACTGCTGGCATTACATTATACTTGACCTTTGACCCCCATTCATTTGGTATTCTGCCATTATGTTATAGTTGCCCTTTGACCCTATTCTTATGTTAAGTTTTAATCTCCATAGTATCATATGGTTGTCAAGCGATAGCTGGTTAAATTATACTACTAATCCACTTCAGCACAAATGGTGAGCTAGCTAGCCAAGGTATGTGATTTATGATAGATAATGTAAAGAGAGAACTCAGAGCTACACCTCAGTAGAAAGTTATGTGAAACAATACAAGGTCCTCCTTTACAAGTTTCTCACCTCTAGTTTATTGAAAGCCCAAACTTAGTGTCTAGCACCACACTGAAGTTGAAATTTCAGATGGGTAGGAGCAAGTTGATAAGAGGTGGGGGAGCCGAATTAACTGGAGGCTTCCATAGTATAACTCATACTCAGGGCCAGAGTTCATGGTCAGGCCAGTCAGGCCATAGCCTGACCACTTTTGGGGGGGGGGGTAGGTAAAGGTCGTCATGACAAAGAACTACATTAAATTGTTGAGTAGGTAAAAGGTCATCACTTAATACCACATGCAACCACATGGTGGTGAATTTGTTGGGTTTCTTGACTATGGATGCTGAAGAGGCCAGCAGCAGCTCTGCAGAAAAGTTGGACTTTGAGATTAACCAACCTCATGATTTCAGTTTTCCCAAACGCCAGTTTGGTAAGTCTAAAATTGTGTACAGAGCATTTCAAAGTCAGTGGTTTAACAAATGGAAATGGCTCCATTATGATGAAGCTAATGATGCAGCTTTTTGCTATTTATGCATGAGTGCTGTTAAGAAGCATAAAATGCCATCATCTGGCTGTAGTGATCTAGCCTTTATATCGAGAGGTTACTGTAACTGGAAAGATGCTACTGGGGAGAAGGGTGCTTTCAATAGTCATCAACGCAGTACTTGCCACAAAATAGCTACTGAAGTCATGATAACATTGCCTCTATCCACTCAAAATGTTGCTGAACTGCTTTCATCTTCATATGTTCAAGAAAAGAAAGCTAATAGAAGTCATCTGTTGAAAGTTGCTCAATCGCTTCGTTTTCTTGCACGGCAAGGTTTGGCTCTGCGTAGAGATGGTAATGAAGAAGCAAACAGTAATTTTATGCAGCTCCTTTACCTACGTAGCTGTGATGATCCTGCTCTTGCTTCTTTTTTGAAGAAGAAAACTGATAGATACTGTTGTCATCAGATTCAAGATGAGCTGCTAGAAGTTATGGCAAACACAACAATAAAAGATATAGCCAGTTCTATTAAGGCTAGCAAGTTTTACACCATAATGGCTGATGAGGTTACTGATGCTTCAAACAGAGAACAAGTCGTTATCTGCTTTCGATGGGTTGACAATAACTTTGAGCCCCATGAAGATTTTATTGGCCTGTACAAGGTTGACACAATTAAAGCTGATGCAATTGTTGCTGTGTTGAAAGATGTAATATTGAGGTTAAATTTAAGCATTAATCTCTGTCGAGGTCAATGCTATGACGGTGCAGCTAATATGGCCGGGTCTAGAAGGGGTGCTGCTACGCAGATTCTTCAAGAAGAAAGCAGGGCTATATTTCTTCATTGTTACGGGCATGCTCTAAACTTAGCAGCTTCAGATGCAATCAAACAGAGCAAAGTATTAAGGGATGTACTTGATACTACAGCTGAAATATCTAACCTGCTTAAGTATTCTCCTCGTCGAGATGCTCTTTTTGAAAATATAAAGGCTCAAACAGCTCCTTCTGTACCTGGCTTTCGTACCCTTTGTCCTACTCGGTGGACTCAAAGCTAGTTCACTAGAGAGTGTCATTAATAATTATGAAGTATTTCAAGACCTGTGGGAAGAGGCTAAGGATATTTGTACGGATTCACAAAGTCGAAGCAGGATAGCAGGTGTTCAAGCACAAATGAGACGCTTTGAGTATCTTTTTGGGACCTTTCTTAGTAACCTTATTTTAAGACATAGTGACAATTTGAGTAAAACTCTACAGTCACCCAAAATTAATGCCTCAGAAGGTCAACATATTGCTGAAATGACATGCCAGACACTGGAAAAAATTAGGAATGATGATAGCTTTGAATTTTTTTGGACGAAAGTGCTTTCTTATCAAAGTGAATTAGATGTAGATGAGCCAGTCAAGCCTAGAAAGAGGAAGACACCAAGAAGGTATGAAGTGGGGGAAAGTGAGGGTGTTCATCCAGTCACAGCCAAAGAGATGTATAAGCGTGAATACTTTTTAGCTTTAGACTTGATTGTCAACTATATACGTGATCGGTTTAATCAGCCGGGATATACTGCCTACAGTAATCTTGAAAACTTACTTTTAAAGGCTGCTGAATGTGAAGATTTTTCTGACGAGTTCAAATTTGTTGCTGACTTTTATGGTAGTGACTTTGATCCAGTTTTATTGGACACACACTTATCATTGTTTGGTACATGTATTGCACACCTTGGTTTAAAGAACCCTACTTTTTCTGACATAACCAAGTATTTTAGAGACATGTCACCTGCAACAAGGACCAGTATGTCAGAAGTATGTACACTTGTGAAATTAATATTAGTTTTGCCAGCCACAAATGCTGTGAGTGCAAGGCCGTAGCAAGCACCTAAAAAGTGGTCAGACCAGGAAGTGGGTGTGGTTTTGCAAAATAGGTGTGGTTTCCATTGGAAGTAGGTGTGGTATATAAAATGTGTACACACAATGACATAAATTTGGCGAAATTATAAACAGTTTCATTTTAATTATCAAATATAATGAATTAAATTATATAGGTGATACGAATGAATATTTGAAAGTTTGAATGATTTAGAAATACTTAGCAAAAATGCTGGATCGATGTTGTGACTCTCCAATAAACTGATTTACTATTAATTTAAGATCCAATTTATCTGTTCTTTCTTTGTGTATATGTAACAGCATTAAATAGTTCAGACGATCCTGATTCATTGTAGCTCTGAGGTATGTCTTCACACGCCGAAGTGCACTAAAGGATCTCTCCGACGAGGCATTTGTGGCTGGCATAACTAGCATTAACTGCAAAAGCCGCTTTGCTTCAGATAATAGGGACAGTTGAGCAGAAGACAATGACAGAAAATACTGCTTCACATCAAATATGGACTGAAAGCTAGAAGATGAATTATGTTTACAATGTGCTTTTAAAACTTCCAGTTGTGTTTGCAGTAATTGTTTATTGAAATCATCTCTATAAAAGTCACAGACAACATCCAAATCAGGTTTGAATTCTTCTTGGTTACAAGCTTTACTCAGAACTGATTCAATAGATTTATAGATTTCATAACCCGGCTGAGAAAATCGATCAGTGATGCAGGAAATTATCAAGTCCAAAGCTTCGAAGTATATTTGTCTGAAATAAGACTTAGGATTGTCATGAAACTCAGCCTGTGACAGACCATCATCATACCTTGCAGGAGGTTTTCTTTTCCGTGGAAGCTGAGGATCGTTAACACCCAATTTAGTAGCTTTATCATTTACCTTTGCCCAAAACAAATCAAAAGAAGCATCATTTCGTAAAGAACTAAGCGTATCAACTGTCATACCTGCTATTGTCTGCCCTTCTGCAGCTGATAGACTTTTGCTTTGCAGAGTCCTGCTCAGGTTGTCAGCATGTTTAAGAAGCATTTCCCCCAATAAGTTTCCAAATACATAATTAAATGATTTCATCTGTACAGCAACTCCTCTGATCCTGGCCTTTGTTTCAGAATCTTTAACTATTTCTGCAGCTTCTTCCCATGTCTGCATTAATACTTCATAATTCTTCACCACACTTCCAAGTGACTCAGCTCTCACTGTCCACCGAGTAGGACACAAAACTCGAATTCCCGGACTATCAGAACTGGAACTCATGTTTTCCTTCACTTGATAAAATATTTGTTGCCTTCGAGGAGAATACTTAATCAGCTTAGTAACTTCGTAAGTAACTTCCAGGGCATCTTTTAATAGCTTAATCTTTTTTATGGTGTCACAGGCTGCTAAATTCAGAGCATGACCATAGCAGTGTGTGAACACTGCTCTAGATTCTAAATCACTTATTCTTTTGGCTACTCCACTCTTGCTTCCACTCATAGAACTTGCTCCATCATAGCACTGTCCGCGAAGTTTTCCAAGGCTCAAGTTCATTCTTGCAAAGACATCCTGAATAACTGAGCTCAAAGTTGCAGCATCAATAGAAGGAACATGATACAAACCTATGAATTCTTCTTGGACCTCAAAATCATCACTTACACTTCGAAAAAACAATGTAACTTGTTCAGTGTTTGAGGAATCTGTGGTTTCATCTGCCATAATAGCAAGAAAAGGGGAACACTGTAGTTCTGAAGTAATATTTCTTAATATTTGAAGGCCCATTAGCTTAATAATTTCATTCTGGATGTCAGGACTAGTGTAAACATTCTCCTTTCTACGTAGCCAATCTTTTAGGTTAGTATCCTCTTCAGCTTTCATGCGCAGTAGCTGCTGTAAATTCCCATTAGTTTCATCCTTGTCTCCACGAATTGAGAGTCCTTGACGGCACAAATATCTAATACAAGAGATAATATGGTATAGTGCTTGCTGATTCTTCACTTTCTGGCTTCCAAATTGCTTAGACAGCCTCACACTGACATCCTTAGTTGTAGATGGAATTGTAACCATAGTTTCTACTGCCTCTTTGTGGGAAGCACTCTTTTCATGATTCTTAAAAGCAGTTCTTGCCTCCTTCCAATTTGAAAATCCACGTGTCACCTAATGAAGAAAGGAATCAAATTTAACAATAGCTATATTTAATAAATAGCTTAAGTGTATTTTCCAATTAAACTGGCTATTAAAAATAATTCTCCAATGTAGTTATAAAACACTAGTTAATTACTTAAATGGACATAATGAATTCATGCATGAAATAATGATCAAGTTTGCGATTACTGCAGCTATAAAGAGAAACATTCACATATTGCTAAGTATTGTCGATGCATAATGCCAGTGTCATAATATCGCAAATTATGAGATCCAAATTAGCTAGGACTTTGGCATCTACATTCTTTTAATACATTAAATTTGCATCATACTAAAGATATCTCAAACAATTAGTGAGCTGGCTAGTTTAGCTAGCCATTCCTTTCATTGTAGAAATCTGAACTTACAAAAGCTGAATCAGCTGAGTTAGTCCGCATACGCTTTAGTTTGAACCCCATCACACAGGTATGGCAGAATACTTGATCTGAAGATTCTTCATAATGAAGAAAAGGCCATTGAGAATACCAACTCGCCTGAAATTTCCGCTCCACTACCGTTTTCTTCCCGAACATTCTCTTGGGATAGTCCAAGTTCAGAGGCTGATGAGGTTTATCAGGAAAATCTGTAAACCTGCTCGATACATCCTCTGAAAGAGATGAAGATGAAGCCACAACTACCTTGCACAGGACCTGAAAATTACAGCTGCATTCCCCTAGATTACGCATGCGCAAAAAATATGACACACCCTTCTTCAGCTCAAAAGTGGTCCGACCAAGGTCGGAGTAGTCGGACCGCTTGCTACGGCCTTGGAGTGAGCGGTGTGCTTCAGCTTTGAGACGTGTCAAAACTTATTTGAGGACCACAATGAGCCAGAAAAGATTGAATAACTTAATGACTACATATACACAGAAAGGAAACTGACCAACTCTCTTTAGAGTCTTGTTTAAATAATTTTATATCCGGTAATGAACACCGAGAAAATATATTTGGACAATTTTAAGTGTTATAGTTTCTTTTTGTATATATTTTGATAAAAAATATTTGGATGATATAGTTTCTTTTGTATATAGCAAATAAAAAATTTTCGACCAGTTGCGCAGCTGCATGGTTTACATAAACCCTGGCCACACCCATACCACACCCACTTCCTGGCCTGACCACTTAAAATTTGCTTCCTCCGGCCCTGATACTAGAATGTAGACAGCTACTTTTTAGTTTTATTACTTGTCAACTGTATTTCAGAAAACATGTTAAGAAATATTTTTTTCTTTTGGACCTGTACCTAGCTGTGTAAATACTATAAGGAGGTAAAAAATGGAGGTGTGGTAGGATTAACTGGAGATGCTGTAGATGGAGGAGTCGATTGAGTTGAAGATTGAGCTGCAGCATTAAGGGTTGGAGGAACTTTGATAAACGCTGGCTTTTAGCCGATCAATAGACACTGTGTCCCTGCGACACTTGAGGTCGAGTGTGTAAAACTTGTCAGACCTGTCAAGAACTGCATATAGTCCATCGTACGGCTGCTGCAATGGCTTTCTTACGGCATTGTGGCGAACAAACACATGTGTTGCAGTAGGTAGAGAGTTGTCAATATGACTTGTTCAGTGCTGAGAATGCCGCATTGGTGTACAGCGAATGGCTAGCATGGACTGTTTCAACTGTGAAACATAACCAGCTGGGTCTGAATCAGTGGAGTCCTGTGAAACGACGAAATCTCCTGGGAGATGGAGCATAGTGCCATAGACGAGTTCCGCTGATGTGCACCTTGGATCCTCCTTGAGCGTAGGCTATATGCCCAATAGTGCCAGAGGCAGCATGGCTACCCAGTGATCAGGGCATGGAGAGGGAGGGAGGACTTCAAGTATCTGTGGAACCATTCCACCAGACTATTAGCGATAGGATGGTAGGCCGTAGTGCGAGTGTGTAGGACTCCTAGCAGCTGAGAAAGTGCTGTCCACAGATTCGACTCAAATTGTCGTCCATGATCAGTGGTGACAGAAGAGGGAACACCAAATCGTGAAACCCAAGTATGGACAAAAGCACGGGCAACTGTTTCGGCGGTGGCGTCTACAATGGGGATTGCCTCAGGCCATCTGGTGAAACGTTCTATGCAAGTGAGGAGGTACACACATCCATTGCATGGTGATAACGGGCCAATGAGGTCGATGTGCACATGATCAAAGCAAACATCGGGAGTAGTGAAAGTACCAAGAGGGGTTGTGGAATGCCAATGGACTTTGGATCATTGGCATTGAATACATGAGCGAGCCCACTTCCAAACCTCAGAGTTGACATCTGGCCATGCGAATCGGCTAGTTACTAGTTGCTGTGTAGCTCAAATACTGGGATGTGACATACAATGCAGTGAGTCAAATATGGCTCGTTGAAAACTCTGCGGAATGTAGGGATGCTGAGTGCCAGTATACACGTCACAAATAACTGACAGTCCATCAGAGAAAGCTATTGGAATGCTTTCAAAACAAAGAGATGTGTCTGCCTGTAACCTGGCAAGATCTAGATCATTCATTTAAGTTCTCTGAAATCTATGACGATGGAGGGATGTTGGATGTTCAGTGAACACTTGTCTAACTGACTGAACAGGTAAGGGATGACAATAAAATGAAACCATGAAATGAATATTCAGAGTTCAATGCACTACAAGTATTTTAATCAATAATAGGAAAAACTTTCTCTTTTTAACAGCCAATATTTTTTATTATAACTTTACTTTTCTTCTTCCTTCTTTTTATTTTCTTTGGCTCCCACAGTGTCAAAGTATAATGAATTGTAATATTCAATGCATTAATGGTTTAGTATTATTTAGGTGTTTCCCATCAAATGATTTTTAGGACTGTCGTTTAGAACAACTTGGTGTACCAAAATCTTGTGAGAACCTTTTTCTTGCAATTTGTTTTGGGTTGATCCTTTTCCCCCCTAAAATAACTGGAATATAGGACTGTATCTGGCGCCTCCTCTGCTAGTAGTGCTGGTTGGGAGGAACATTTAGTGGATTTGGTGAGAGTGATTGAGTGTTTGGGGAAAGCTGGTTTGAAGGTGAAGCGGAAGAAGTGTGAGTTTGGTAGGAAGTACATGTCGTATTTGGGTCATCAGGTGGGCTGTGACAAGGTTGCTGTGCCAGAAGCGAGGGTGTCGGCTATGAGGGAGTATGGTAGGCCGATCACCAAGAAACAGTTAAGGTCCTTCTTGGGATCAGTGGGGTATTACAGGTCGTTTGTGGATGGGTTTGCTGCTCTTTCAGTCAAGCTCACTCCTTCAGTGTCTCTCTCGGCTCCTCAGAAGGTTCAGTGGACTCGGGAGATGGACGAGGCCTTTGGGAGATTACGTGAGTCTTTGTGTAGTCGTGTTGTGTTGTATGTGTCACAGGCTCGGCAGGTTAGCGTAAGTAACGCGTCAACACTGGAGGCTCTGACCTTCTGGGGCTTATGGTAAAGCTGCCACCAGAATCAGTCTCAAGTGATGCAGTCTGGTTGAGTAGCTACCCGTACCCGAATCTCACAAGACTAGGAGTAGAGTAGATTAAATAATAGTTTACGCAACACAGAAACGCACAAGCACAAGATAATGAATTGACTGACTGATTGGCACGACCGGGATCCAGCCCTAATATATCAAACTGTGTTCCGGGGCGTGCCTTACAAATAACACAAGTAATTGACTCGCACACGCACACACACTGTTCTAAAAGGTTCCCGAGTTCATGTGGGAGGAACTGCTTCCACAGTATGTACCTGTTTCGTCAGATTCGTTTGTATTGTATACCGATGCGTCGAGTGGAGGAGTCGGAGCATGTTTACATGTAGTGCGTGAAGAAGACGAGTTTCCAGTGGCATTCTTCAGCAGACAACTGAGAGGAGCTGAGAGGAATTACAGTGTCACAGAGCTCGAGACGCTCGCCATTGTGGCGGCTGTCCTGCATTTCGATTTTTATTTGTATGGTGCTCCTGTGGTTGTCTTTACAGATCACAGGGCGTGTGTATCTTTGTTGTCCAGCCGCCAGCTGAACAGGAGGCTGACGCGGTTGGGTCTCAAGCTTCAAGATCGGGAGTTGGAGATCCGATAGCGGCCTGGCAGAGACAATGGCAATGCCGATGGGCTTAGTCGCCAGGACTTCGACGACGAGGAGTGCCTCAAGGAGATGGAGGACGTCCCGGGTTTTCAGCATAACCCCCTGCATTTTGGTAAAAGGCTTACCTAATGGCTTCTCAGATGGTTGGTGTTACTGGCATGCGAGGACAGCTCTACAGCGGCCTACTTCGCTAGAGTTTATCATCTACACATCATCAATGGTCTAGACAATCCACTTGAGCGAAAGCTACGACTGGAGCTCGTATTGAGAGGCATCTGTGGGGTTGCTTGGGGTTTTAATCCCGAACGTTCCGCGGTAGGCAGACAGAAAGGGGGTTATGCCGAAAGCTCAAAGGAAAACGCAGACACTCCACGAATCGAGACCCGTCGAACTGATACACACAATTATGCGAAGTGTAGAGTTCACAGTTCCTTAGGCAGCCAAATTGGATCCCAGAAAACATCTCACTACAGAAAACGTGGTGCAAGATAATCTAAGTACCAATCAACTGTTAGTGACACTGAAATTATTGAAAATAGATCAATTCGGAAGAGGAACTATTATATATTGAGGCCGTACTGGGAGATGCATCTGCCCAGTAGAAGCCATCCAGAGATACTTGGCAGTTAGACCACAATTAAATATTGAGCCACTGTTCATCACAGACAAAGGTGACCTTAATAAGCTATTTTTCGTGGAACTAGAGCATTGAAATAGTCAGGCACAGATTCATCAAGATTCAAAGGACACTCATTTTGAATCGGGGGCAGCGACCACAGCCGCAGCCTGTGGAGGACTAAGCGAAGACCCCTTGGCTGCTGGTCATCATCAGCTTATCAAGCATACATTCGTGTTCCTCCCTCTAAGCTAGCGAGTATTTCTGCCACATTAGTCAATCCCACATAACCCCCCTCTAGATCACTTCAAACTGGGTCACTCTTTGTCACCTATTATTGTTTCACAAATATTCTTCACATATATCCATGTATCAAAATATATACCCAAAATATTTTTAAAAGCTTTGGGAGGAATTCCAATGAATGGAATTATTCAGGTATTAGTATGGGGTCACTCCCCAAGCAAGAGCATAATCTAACTGCCAGCTACTCTTGACATTGATTCTAAGTAAACGTTGGGGTTCTTGTAGCACGAATCAAGGTCGTCAACAACCCTGGGCAACAACACTGGGCTCATAGCACGAGCCAAGGAAAGTAATTGGCTCGTAGCACGGGCCAGGCTAAGGAATAGGCTCGTAGCATGGGCCAGGGTGAGCAAAGGAGACTCGTAGCGTGGGTTACCACCGTACCAGCTGGTCCAGGTTCATAGCACGTCCTGGACAGATGGCATAATATCTCAGTAGCATTACAAGAACGGCTCACAATTGCACACTGGCTTCTCAAGGCGAAAGAGATAACCACACCCCTTTCACTTAAAACCTAGTTACGACTGCAAGTAAAATCAAATCACAAGAATACCCACAGTGATAGGTTAAATGGTGTCCTGTACAGTAGCCCATTGCTGGCTATACTGCTAGGACTTCACGTACTGGGCGGGGTAGTCAGGACGCCTTAAACTACGGGAGTTGTAAAGACGGACAAGAACAGTTCTTTGCTGGCTGACTGATTATCTCACTTTGCAATCCTATCAGCAAGGAGCACTGATGCTATATAGCTCTATTTTATTAAGTCTAAAAAGGATAGATGAACGGTTTTCCATTGTTTCCACTTATTTTTTTCCACATCAGAGTGTGGACCGAGCCTTCCCCATTGCTCTTTGGGTTAGACCTTATCGAACGTGTAGACTTGCCCACATGCCGCTCACGAATAAATTCATCTTTATATATATCGTTAACCTGGGACCAGAAACCACTGGTTATTCTCCGACCTTTTCCTCATCGTGACCTTTCATCATCGCGCAACCTTCTACCAGTACGTCGCACACGCTGTGTAAAATTACACTCCTTTGTGGTCTAAAGCGTTGTAATGTCTGAACAAATACACTAGTACTATAGTATGTCCAAGTTGAGTTGGCCAGAAAAAAACTTGAATAACTTTTGAACGGAAGCAGCTACGCATCCGGGGTTTGTACCATTGGAAAGCCCCATTGGAAAGTACGGCGCGAAGCGGTTAAAAATATTCCCACAATGAGCTATAAAAGTTCCGGGAAAGTATAGTTTTGAACAACCTATGGGAGTAAAAAAAAACCCCACAGCTTTCCCGCTCAAAACGCGCTCTAATTTAGTCACGCGCCTACCGCAGTCGGACCACGTGAAACTTTGTTTACTCCGTGGGTGAGTGCTGACTGGACACTGGACACGGGCCACTGTTTACAACCAGGAGGGTGAATTCTTCCATTTATTCCTCGTTGGCATCTATCTGAAGGGATTTCTTGGCGTAAGTAGAGGTTATTTTATAGCAGTACTAAATCAGTAGATTTTTAAAGGCTGATGATAGCTTTGAATAGCTTCGAACTTTGGATAGCTTCGAAATACGGTCAAGTATAGCGGTTTCTTTTGGTAGTATTCTATTAAGGCTTAGCTATTATGGTAGCTAATTTAGTTCTCTAGAGGTTGTAGGTAGAAGTTAAGCTCTTTATTTTTTTTACTACTCCTCTTTTTATTTTTAGGGGGTGTGGCCGGTGATGGCTGGCTGGAATACTTTTATGCAGTTGTCAGTGAGCATGGTGTTGAAAGGAAAGGCTCCCTACTCCCTTTAATCATCATTCATCATTCTGATATAATGTATATTGCTTCATTGAAAAGCTACTTTTTATATTACCTGTATACACTGGCCACAACCTCCTTCGTCTCGCTTCTCAGTCGCTTCCCTCTAGGCATACCTACAGAACAAAACTACTACGCACAAAAGGGAGAGAAAAATACTACAATACAACGGTAAAAATAGCAATGAACGGTATAACGAATGTACAATAAAAGTTCAGGGAACTCACAACTCGACGCAGCAGAAGTTTATCGTCTGGCTAACCAAACCCATGTCCACACTTGCAAAGACTTATTCTTTCATAGAATACCTTCATACTAACAATATAAAGTGCTTTGAAAATGTTTGTTGTCTGTACGTGATGAAATTTAGTAAATACAAATAAATATGCAAAAATATTTTCAAATAGTCGTTAACCGTCAACTAATACACCCAAAAATTGGGACAAATTGGCTCACTGAAGTAAAAATGCACCATGTCAATGACTTTTACAGAGTTGAACAACTGCATTTGTTGAAGTTGAAAGCTTTTCTGAACTTTGAAAGCTCCACCCACTCTGTTGTGAAGTGGCCTGTTGAGTTTGGCTTCATAGTTGGGTCTCATTATGTACAAGTTTATCCTCTGGCTAACCAAATCATTTTATACTTTCACCCTCAAGTTTTTTTGTGTATGCTTTGTTTTACACCTTCCCACACCTCCACTAAACAGAATCTTTCCTTTTAGCGATACCGTCATTCAAGGCAATTAATTGTTTACCCCAACGTATAAAGTTGTTTCTGAATTCCACAAGTTGCACTTGGGTTTTAAAAACTTACTGTTAGACTCAACACTGTTTTTTCAAGTCGCAAAGTGTTATGGCTAATGGTTACTATGGCACTGAGTTGAGGTAAGAAAGTAATTTTGTATTTATCAGCTAAAGTATATAACGGTCACAACGGCTACGAACTTATACCGCTAGAAATGAACTGATAGATTATTTTGAAGGGTTTGCTTGTGTACAGGCTCGTTTGCCCTTTGTGCTAAAACACTTCACTAATTTTATTTTACCTAGGCAGTCTCGCTCGATATTTGTGCTCACGCTTACCACTATATATATGTGTGAACGTACAAATGTCATTTTGTACTTACACCCTCACATTTTCGCGTTTATTTGGCTTACCTCCCTTTACCCGTACGAAACAAAGACAAATTGTTTACAGAGTTGAACAACTGCATTTGTTGAAGTTGAAAGCTTTTCTGAACTTTGAAAGCTCCACCCACTCTGTTGTGAAGTGGCCTGTTGAGTTTGGCTTCATAATTGGGTCTCGTTATGTACAAGTTTATTCTCTGGCTAACCAAATCCGTGTATCCCCTGTCTAAACAATTCAGACGCTGTAATTAACCCAACCGTATAGGCCTTGTCTCTGGAATGGATGTAGAGAAAAACAGAAAAGAAAATGAAAGATCTTAAGCAGCCCAACCTACATACGACTACGAAGCAACTGTATCTAGCAAGCCAGACCTCAAGCCCAAATCAGACTACACGGACAACACTGCAACAGAATTCATTTACAAAGTGGGTGGAGCTTTCAAAGTCAGGAAAGGCTTTCAAATTTATCAAATGCAGTTGTCCATCTCTGCAGAAGTCGTTGACATGGCGTACTTTCTCCTCATGAAGCCAATTTGTCCTAATATTTGGTTGTATTAGTTCTGACGGTTAACGACTACTTGAAAATATTTTTGCATATTATTAAGTTGTACTTAATTGTTTTCATCAGGTACTGACATCAAACTTTTTCAACCACTTTATAGTGTAAAAATAAAGACTTTTTGCAACAAAAAAAAGTTACAAGTGTGCACACATGTTGAGTTAGCCAGAGGATATACTTGTACATAACGAGACAGGCCACTTCTCATCCCGCAGAACTTCAGAATACTCCCACCTACTACACTCCCAGCGCGCTCACCCCAACTCTCTGCAACTTTCTCTGGATGTTTACCACATGTGACACCCAGGTGGAACAATGCGAAAAGGCAGCCACACCCGAAATTACTTAATGTGCATGTAATTTATACACCCACCAACCCCTTCTGTACAATCACATTGCTTTTAAATTGTTAATATTGAAATAATTCTGGTTTTTAAAAAAGAATGAAAAAATGCACAGACACAAATGTAATGTTCTTGAGAGGAGGCTATTACGGCTGCTCCTCCCGTCCTGCCAAACATACACAAAAAAAGAAAAGAATGAAAAACACACACAGACAATCGAATTACTTTCTTAGTGTTAGAACATCTTCAAGTGTGCTACTTGATTGGAGCGTTTGAAGAAGATGTGGCTTATAACAAAATGACCGAACTAATGTTGATATCATTTCGTTTCCGGTTATATATGTTGGTTCACTTTCCCACTTTCTGCCATGCTCATCGTATTCGTGGTGAAGTATATACGCAATCAACTAGCCAACTTGCATATAATCAAATTTCTGGCCATGATTCAATGGTGATGCTTCAAATTCACTTTGACAGCTCTTAGGAGGGCAATATAAACAACTTTCACATTCACCATTTAGTACGCCTTTTTCAGTAACAGATTGGCAGAAGTCCAGGTCGATTAGGACTGCTTCGTAACTCTCATTGAAACATATGTTGGGCAGTCTGATATCATAATGTGCCAGTCCAAATGAATGAAGTTCTTCCAACGCTTTCATTAATGATGAAACAAATCCTTGTAAACATGCCCGAGCTTCTTCAAATGTAAGTGGAGAGTAATGCACTTTTTTATATGTATACAACAAGTGCTTAACTCGATACAGAATACTATAACTAATACCTTATTTGAGTGTATTTAGCATGTGATAATAGCATAGATAGCTACCACCACAAAACCCAGAAATATTATTGCCAAAATATCTATAAGTAATAGTTAGAGCATACGGCGCTTAGGTACTGGTAGATTTAGTGCACTGAAGCCCAAGGGCCATAGGCCCGAGGGCTTTGTGCACTAAATCCACCAGTACCTGAGCCATGCTCTAACTATTTTAGAACCCGGCGTTTACCCAAATCCGGCCCAGTTTCCACTAGCAACTTGGTTTATCAGCATTTTCGCACAAATACGGAGGTGTCAAGCGAATTTCCGGCCAAAAATTAAAATTCAATTAAAATATTGAAGCGCACCTGGCAGGTTTACTTTAGCATTGTAGCTGCCAGCTGTTATCTCCAGATCTAACTCTACCCTGGGCTGCTCTGCTCTGTGGTAAACAGTTAAGCAGCTAGATATGGTGAATTCCTGTGGTATGAGTGTCAGCAGGAGAGTTTGTAGTGAACTACTCTATGAATATCATTATCAACACATTACATCATCATTACGTCACTTCGCAATCTTTAATTTTTGTATCACCTCATGCAGTGTGCGTTATCTAGAATAATATAATAATTCTCTGACTCCACAATAGTAGCGTCTGTAGTACTCCGTTCAGAACTGTGGCTAGCTAGTAGCTAACAAGGAGTACCCACAAGGCTAACGCTACATTGGTGACCTCGACGCTTCGCCATGACCGAGGAAGACGCTTCTCCAGCTCATTCCGCCACTCCAGTAGTAGCCGCTGCCGCCATCCACATCAAGCTTCCTCCATTCTGGCCTGCAGACCCCGCGGTCTGGTTCGCGCAGGTCGAAGCAACCTTCGCAACCAAGAGACTCACGGCTCAGAAGGCTAGATTCGACTATGTTGTATCGTCGCTCACGCCGGACGTGGCCACCGAAATCCGGGACTTGGTGCTCCGCCCCCCGGAAGCCAATCCGTACACTGTTTTGAAGGAAACGCTCATCAAACGCACCGCAGCGTCGGAACAACGGCGTCTCCAGCAGCTTTTTCAGACGGAAGAGCTGGGAGATAGGAAGCCCACTCAGCTTTTGAGACACATGCAACAACTCCTGGGAGATAGGATAGGTCTCGATGGCACCTTCCTCAAGGAACTATTTTTACAACGACTTCCTAGCAATATCAGGATGGTTCTGGCTGCTTCTCCTAGTGACACTTCACTTAACAATTTGGCTGAACTCGCTGATCGTGTCATGGAGGTTGCAAGTCCTCCAGTAGCCAGTGTAAGTCAACCTACCCCACCCCCACCTGTCAAGCAACCTGAATCAGTGACTGCCATCACCTCAACAGAGTCCCGCCTTCCTACGGCGGCAGACTTTGACCGCATCCTGTCAGAGCTCGCCAAACTCCAGACCTCAGTGAAGGCTCTCACTCGAGCTAACAGTGCATCTCCAAAACGTCGCCAGAACCGTTCACCCACCCCTTCACCCTCAGCTGCGGAGCAAGTCTGTTGGTATCATCGCAAATTTGGTGATGAGGCTCGCAAGTGCAACTCACCGTGCTCTTACCCAAACTAGGTGGCCAGGCGCTAGCGACGACGAGTTACCCTGGCCGAACCAATCGCACAAGTCGTCTTTTGCACATACATGACCCCACCAATCACCTTACATTCCTCGTCGACACCGGAGCAGCAGTCAGTGTTGTTCCTCCTTCTGCCATCGACAGAAAGCACCGTCAACTCGACTTAAACCTCCAAGCCGCTAATGGTTCGTCTATTTCCACCTACGGAAGGAAGTCGCTCACCCTGGACCTTGGACTTCGTCGTTCCCTACCCTGGGTCTTCGTCATTGCAGATGTGGACAAACCTCTCCTCGGTGCAGATTTCCTGCATCACTTTCAGCTAACAGTTGATCTCAACAACAAGAGACTGGTAGACAACACCACACAACTTACAATCTCAGGTGTTGTAGCCAACTCAGCTGCACTCAAACCCGCTATCCCACCTCCTAACTCGTCTGCAGAATACGCTGCACTTCTGGCGGACTACCCTCAACTCACTCAACCACACAACTTTAGTGAGCAACCTGTTAGGCACAATGTCACTCACTCCTTAGTCACGACAGGTCCACCCATAGCCATGAAAGCCAGACGTCTCTCACCAGAACGGTTATGCGCCGCCAAGAAGGAGTTCCAGCACATGTTGGACCTCGGCATCATCCGGCCTTCCAAGAGCCCTTGGGCGTCACCTCTGCACATGGTTCCAAAGAAATCGGGGGACTGGAGACCATGCGGAGACTACCGGCATCTCAACCAAGTCACAACACCAGACAGATACCCCATTCCACACCTACACGATTTTTCCTCATCTCTCCAGGGCAACACGGTCTTCTCAAAGTTGGACTTAGTTCGCGCCTATCATCACATCCCCGTGGCAGAGGAAGACATTCCAAAGACAGCAGTAACCACACCCTTCGGTCTCTTTGAGTTTGTCAGGATGCCGTTTGGACTGAGAAACGCGGCTCAAACATTCCAGAGGTTCATGGATGAAGTACTTCGCGGGTTAGACTTCTGCTACGTGTACGTGGATGACCTCCTAATTGCCAGCAGCAGTTCAACGGACCACGTAGTACACCTTCGACAAGTCTTCGACCGTCTCAGCCGATTCGGAATCGTCATCAATGCCCAGAAGAGCATTTTGGGCGTACCTACTCTCACGTTCTTGGGGCATGTTGTCGATTCCAATGGTATCCGTCCACTGCCGGACAAAGTTCAAGCTATCTGCAATTTTCCCAAGCCGACTACGCATCGACAATTACGGGAGTACCTGGGATTGCTCAACTTCTATCGAAGGTTTCTTCCCAATTGCGCCAAGCTCCTTTTGCCTCTCACAAACCTGCTCATCGGAAAAGCTTCTCCTAAAGCTCCTGTTGCTTGGTCCCCTTCGACTGAGTTAGCATTTCAGAGCAGCAAGGAGTGTTTAGCCAATGCTACCATGTTGTTCCACCCACAGCATGACGCCCCCACGTCCATTGCCACAGATGCGTCAGATTTCGCAGTCGGTGCAGTCCTGCAACAGCTAATTGACGGGGCCTGGTCACCTATTGCCTTCTTCTCAAAGAAACTTCAGCCAGCAGAGACCAGATACAGCACCTTTGATCGAGAGCTCTTGGCGATATACCTGGCTATTCGGTACTTCATGCACTTTGTGGAAGGTCGCGAATTTTTCGTGCTGACTGACCACAAACCTCTCACGTACTCTCTCCAAGCTCACCACAATTGTCGTTCCCCCAGACAGTCCAGGCACCTAGACTTCATCGCACAATTCACCACTGATATCCGGTACATCAGAGGCGTTGCTAACATTCCAGCTGACACCCTGTCCCGGATGTCTGAGAATTCTGTCATTCCACCAGAATTGAAGAACATCAACTTTCGTGATATGGCCCACCAACAACAGACAGACCCGGAACTGCAACACATAATGAGTCATCCTGAGACATCTCGCTTACAGCTCCAACGCACACCCTTGGATGGCACGACTGATCTTTCTCTCCTGTGTGCCACCACAACCCACAAGCCCAGACCATTTGTTCCAGCAGGCATGCGCCGATTGGTGTTCGACACTTTGCACTCGATGTCTCATCCAGGCATCAGAGCTACTCAGCATCTCATCACAGAGAGATTCGTTTGGCCACACATCAACCGGGACGTCCGACTGTGGACCAAAGAGTGTTTACTCTGTCAGCGCAGCAAAGTCAATCGCCATACCTCCGCTCCCTTGTCCACCTTTGCACCACCCAGCGCTCGATTCGACTCCATCCACCTTGACCTCGTCGGACCACTTCCACACTCAAATGGATACTCCTATCTGTTAACTGTCATTGATCGATTTACAAAATGGCCGGAAGCACTGCCATTGCCAGATATTCGAGCGGAGACAATCGCTCGCACATTCTTACAAGGATGGGTAGCCAGATTTGGCACTCCAACCACTGTTACCACTGACAGAGGCAGTCAATTCCAGTCCGCCCTGTGGAGCAGCCTCATGAAAGTACTCGGTTCTCATCGACTCAGAACAACCGCCTATCACCCTCAAGCCAATGGGCTCATCGAGAGGTTTCACCGGCAATTGAAGGGCGCTCTGAAGTGTCACATTCCCCAAGACCAGTGGACTGATGCACTTCCCTGGGTGTTGCTTGGCATCAGATCAGCAGTAAAGGAAGACAGCAAGTGCACAGCTGCAGAGTTAGTCTATGGCAGTGCTCTCCGAGTGCCAGGGGAATTCATCTCACCTCAGCCTGCAGAAGTGGTCACAGACTCCACAGTCTTCGCCAACCGTCTTCGATCCTGCATGGCTACTGCAAGTCCTGCCACTACTCGCAAGCCTCGACATACGCCCACCTATTTTCCAGCCAAGTTGCAATCTTGCACACATGTGTTCGTACGTCGTGACTCCGTCAAGAAACCCCTGCAGCCACCCTATGACGGTCCCTTCAAGGTCATTCGCAGAACTGACAAATATTACCAACTCGACATGAGGGGACGAACAGACACGATTTCAGTTGATCGCTTGAAACCAGCTCATTGTGATTCAACATCTCCAAAGTCTTCACATCCAATGCCCATAGCCACACCAGCTGAACGCTCTGAGGTCCCAGCGCAAATAGCTGCACATCCTCAACCTCCAGCCACGTCCACTACGGTTCGACCACCAGCCGAGCCAGCCTCGTCCACGGTGGATTCATCCTGTACAGCTTCACACTCCACTACAGACACTTACCGTCCTGCACCAGCTGTCACTAGGGCTGGTCGTCGCGTGAAATTCCCTAAACATCTCGAGCACTATATGACGTTAGCACTGGCGGGGGAGTAATGTAGTGAACTACTCTATGAATATCATTATCAACACATTACATCATCATTACGTCACTTCGCAATCTTTAATTTTTGTATCACCTCATGCAGTGTGCGTTATCTAGAATAATATAATAATTCTCTGACTCCACAATAGTAGCGTCTGTAGTACTCCGTTCAGAACTGTGGCTAGCTAGTAGCTAACAAGGAGTACCCACAAGGCTAACGCTACAAGTTGTCCGAACTAGGGCTGGTCCCGTATAGGTCGGATATGAGAGGGTAGTAGACCCTCACATATCATATCCAGGCCTCACACAGCTTTATCCGGCCTATTCTATTAAACTAAAACTCAAAAATAGCAATACTGCTAGTGACCCTCACTGCAATAACTGCTAATATTGGACATAATTTCCCCCTCAAAACATTATCCAGATCTTATTTGGTCATTTAGCTACATTACTTGAAATGCTAACTGTAGTATATAAGTTATACCACCATGGCAACTTGCAGAATTGTTGTAAAATAACTGCCCTTTCCCCAGGGCAATCATCTATCCACATTAATACTGTCTAGCTCACATTGCTCACATGCCAATGATACAGTATAGACCATAATAACATGAGCTACAGTATTATTGTTATATTATTATTTATTATTATTATTATTATTATTTGCTATGATTATCGTTATTATTATCATTTACCATTTTATATCATTATTGACAATGCATACTGATAGTTAAGATTTAGTATGCTGTGTGTTGTGTGACATGTAAAGTGATTTTAGAATGGAATTACTTAGAGTCACAATGGTCTTGCTACCTGTTGTCCCTGAATTTAATCTCGTGAAAATCATCTGTTACATTCCCTTGAGTTCTGTTGTCTGAAGCAATTCATATTCAAGTAATTCTCTGTAAGTTATTAAAAACTAATTTATCGTGTTCTCAGGTTAAGGAAAAAAATATTGAGATTTTTATCTTCCCCGTCTTGTTGGTGTTTGTACTAGGAGCAGTGACCTTCTGTAGGATCTCATGAAATCCAGATCAGTGAGTATTACTCAGTTGGGGTCATTTGTTCCCAGTACAAAGAAACAACATTTCAGGTTGTTCATTTTTGCTTGTTTGTTGTTGTTGCTGTTGTTTGCATTGTTTGCTTTGTTGGTTAGTTACTTTGTTGTTGTTGTTGTTGTTGTTGTTTTTACTTGCAAGGGAAAGGTTCACTATTCAGTAACTTTTTAATAATTCTACCATTCTTGGTAAAATAAATAAATTTACAGCAGTATTTTTCGTAGTTGACTATAATGTAACCAATGTACAAGAAAAATAATGTAACAGTCTCAGTTGAAATAAGTTATCTCGAATAACAACGCCACTAAATCCTTGTATGGACCTGCCAATTTTTTCCAGTATTTAGACTGGCCTGTAGATTGTTAGCACCATATACTCCTTTCATGTACATCAAGTTCAGAATGATTGCTGTCGTCTTCCAGAATTACTTTTGATGCTCCAATTTCATTGGAGAATATAGGGAATATGAAAAGGGAGCGTGAATTGATGGGGTTGAGGTTGGTGAAGGGGGCAGGGGGTCTGAAGTTCAACGACCTTCTGTAAGGAAAGAAAAGTGTATATGTCAGTATAATATAAAGTTAATATATTCTTCCTTTTAATTAAAATAAACAGTGATAATCAAAACAAAGTTTGTATAGTGCAGTATTGTATTCTATTAACTTCTTGCGCATTTACCTAGACCCTGGTAGAGGAGTTGTTGGTGGAAGTAGAAGATGTGAATCCCTCAAACACTTCTTGGTCAATGGCTTCCACCAGATTTGTGTCAATTACAGTAAGTTTGGCAGGCTGGGAGGTGCCATTGTGCAGCTGTAAAATAAATATATGTAATCTATGTAATCTGCATGTGATAAAGTATTGGCAGAAGTTATAGATATTAGCTGACAATAATTTAGCATGTACATATTGACCTAGCTAGTATTGTTTTATACTAGTGACCCTAAAGAATTTTCTCATTAATCTACTCACATGTGCAATGAAAAGGTTCCAACTGCTTCTTGTCCTGCTTGTCCCAGGACGCTAGTCAAATACAATAACTGCTTCTAAGTAATCAATTTTATCACTAAATCAATATCATATATATAATTATTTTCAACAAATAGTAAAATAACTACATAGATTTAAGAATACATCAAATCAAAGTAACCAATAACAATATTACTAGTGGTGTGCTTGAGCACAAATGGCGAGTGAGCCTTAAACTACACTATTGTTAAATAATTGATTTTAACAACTAACACTCAAGCTACTAAAATAAAGTCGAGTTTTTAAATTACGTATGCGGTAAAGGGGATTCAATACCATAGTAACCGCTCCCCACAACTGTTTGAATTGAAAAAGAAGCAACAAAATCAAATCACGTTATTTAAAGTTTTCTTTGTGACATTCTTAATAGTAGTTGTAAAGCACAGTACTTGCACACAACTGAACATACCTACACAAGACTTACCTTCGTGGTTCGTCTAGTGGACAATGAATTTTCAAGTAAATGCTGTTGAGTAGGGCTTAGCGTATTAACTTACCACCGCCACTAACTCGAATAGAAATGGAGCTCCCATAAGTTTTTGAGTTTTAACTGCACCCGCAAAACAATTCAAAGCGGTAAACAATTCAATTTCTAAGGTGATACGGGTAGTGGTCGCTAAACCGGAAGATTCTGTTTAGTGAAGTTAGGGACGGGGTCGAACGCGGAGCGAACACAAAAATACGGAGGGTCAAATTACAAAATGACATACGTACGTCCAAACATATATACTGATAAACAAACATCCCCGATTTTCAATTGTGTTACCCCTGTAAGTGTCTCGCCAATTACCTATCAATGTCTGAAGATATGCACTATAAGTGGTACTCTCTCTTATTACGAGTCCATTGCCACAAAAACTATCCTCTGCTTATTTATAGCGCAATCGCTCTGGAAGATTCTGACTTGCCATCAGTAACTACTTGGTAGAAAGTCAGATGGATAGAATGCACCTCTTGATTTCTTCTTCCAAATTACTTCAGTAAATCGTGAGTACCTACCACACAAAATGATGCCAAGAGTAACACTGCAATTAAAGTCCTACTGAATACTTCTCATTTGAACATAAGAATAAATGAGTATCGTACATTAATTTTTTGACCAAACTCTAGCTAGCTCTAGCTACTTGATATGATGACATCAATTACTGCTACCACCTATAATCCAATTATTTATCTATCTATGTTTTATATTGTTTTACCTTCAGTAACTGTAGCATAGGCATTGACTGTTCCGTGTCTGTAGTGTACATTGGCAAGGAAAGAATTTCTGTTCACATCAAAAATCACTAGTTCAAGGCTAAATGTATAAACACTATAGTTATTACTTGCTACTAGTAATATACAAAATATCTTACCTCTTCATTTTCAATATAATATTCTATGGGATTTGCTGTAGATTTCATCCTGTTTCCATACTTTACAGAACTCTTGTGAATTCCAGAGATGTTCTATCTTTATGTTGAATAAGCTAACACAGTAATAACCATACCGAACATAGGAGGATTTAACTTCTGGCTCAATCGATTTATTTTTTTTTAGAATTGGATGTTTCCAAACTACAATAGTTCTTTCAAATATCTGTCAATAGGTCACATGATAAATGTATTAATAGAAATGGCACACTATGTACAACAAGTAACTTACATTACATGAGAAGTTATTATCAAAAAAACTGATAACATAATAGATACCAATAGTTTCCATGCGTCATTATCATTGAAGACTTGTCTGTGATCATTAGGTTGGAGAGAGGGAAAGGGAAAAGGGGTGTGGGAGGTTGAGGTTGGTTAGGGAAGAAGAAGGGAGGGGGAGGGAGAAAGGGAGGGAGGGGGGAAGGGTCAGAAGGCCAACAGCCTTCTGTAAGGAAACAAAAAAAAATACATTATTATCCAAAATAATAATTAGTGCAGTAATATCATATTCTACTTCCTACTTGCACTTACCTAGACCCTGGTAGAGGAGTTGTTGGTGGAAGCAGAAGTGGAGGATGTGAATCCTTCAAACACTTCTTGATCGATGGCTTCCACCAGATGTGGGGCAACTACAGTAACTTTGGCAGGCTGGGAGGTAAAGTCAACGTCAAAATTACTGCTGTCACCACTATGCAGCTGTAACAAAAATAATAATAAATCTGCTATTATAATAATTCTGCTACAGTATTGACAGAAGTTATAGGTATTAATTGACAAATAATTTAGCATATATATTGACCTAGCTAGTATTGTTATGTGTCACTAAAGAAGTTTCATTCTCTATCTACTCATATGTCCAATGAAACATTCTTGACATAAACTTACCACTTGTGGTTTGAATGGAGGTTCCAATTGCTTCTTGTCCAGCTTATCCCAGTCTATCTCCCAGAAAAATGGGTGCTTTCTGATATTTTCCTTTTCCATACACCCAAGCCTTTTACTAGGATTCCTGTTCAAAAGCTGCATGAATAAATAAAATCCAAGTTTATAATAATACCAGAAAAGTAACAAAAATAAACTTACAGCATTCAAGAAGGTGATGACCCGCATGCTGGTATTTTGTGGGACACTCACTTTGGATGTGAGGATTGCCTGGACCAGTTCCTGTTCATTCACTCCATGGAAGGGCATCTATAGGACAATATCACAATATGTTACATTTTATACACGTGTACAATTTACAAATCCAAGACATGAATGAAGGCTAGCCTAGTGGCAAGGGTTCTTGAACTACGATAAAAACCGATTTTTTAGAACTATTTTGTAGCCAATGGACATGCTGCTGATTTTTCTTAACATTTTGAAGGATGGAAGTGAGCAGAAAATATGAGACTTCCGATGATTCCACTAAATTGAGATCACATAAAAAAAACGGCGATTTGATCTTAAAATTAGACACATAAGTTCACTTTAATTATCAACACAGAGAAAAACACAAATACAGCAAAAGGAAATAAAGTACTCCAATTCAGTACTGTATATTATTAACTCAGAATTTGCCAGTGCAACAAAAGATTATCAAAGAAAAGACTGGACATCACTAGCTGAAGCTCTACCTGCCAATGTACAAGAGAACCATGTCAGAACAGCACCTGGCTGCTTCCAATGTGCTATTAACTGACACAAACAGACTATTCAAGAAGCATTGAAGAAGACCTCTGCTCTATTTGCAGCTGCATTCCATTCTAGTACTGATGTATACAGCAAGTTTCATCATACCTGCTTTATATTAGCTATCAACAGCCAAAACACACATACACAGCACAATGAATAAAGAGGAGTCTAAGAGACTACATAATATTAACTCAGTGTAGCAATAACAATTCATATGTTAGTTTAAGTTTGGTATAATTTTTGATTGATATATAATTGCCTATTACCATAAATATCCATAAAAACCAGAAATAAATTTAAGACAAAACTAAATAACAAGCTTGGAAAGTGTTGGGTGTTTACAGACCTCTACTCTATTTGTAGTTCTCTTTGATCATTTTCTATTAGTTTTAATAGTTGCTTTGAATAGTAATAACCTTTTTCCTTTAATACATTTTCAAAATGTCAATATGTGACCGTCTACAGGAAAACCAAGCACAACGCGGCACCCTTCGAGAAAAATTTTTTTGCACTTACAGAGTTGTCGGCGTCCAGATATTGAGCTCTCCAAGTTTTATCTCCGTAGCTTAAGTCGTTCCCACTATAATAGACCTAACCGTTCCCTTCCGTCAGCTTGAAACAATACATTTTTAAGAAATCAATCGATTTTTTCTCGATATTTACGCACGCCGCGTTGTGCCCGGTTTTCCTGTAGACGGTCACATATGGTTATGTGTGTTACTATAAACAATACTTCACCGTGTACTGATTTTTAGTTAGTGAAGACTCCTAACAATCTTTTAATGTCTTATTTGAATGAATCATTCAATAAAAGGAAGCATTACCATAACATGCAGTTAAAATTGGCCCATCAGAAGAATAAAAAACATTTCAATTTTAGCACCTAGCAATTCCTGCACAAAAAAATAATTATGGCTACTTACCACCCCAAATAGCATTTCATAGCACAAGACACCAAAAGACCACCAGTCAACTCCAAATGAATAGTTTTCTCGTTTGATGACCTAAGGAAACAACAAAACAAGTATTGCATGCATGAAATTATTGTTTTAATGTGACCGGCTCCCAGAAAATCGACCATTTGCAAAAAAAAAATGAAAATTCATTTTTTAGCTTCAGTAAGCCCAAAATTTATCAAGAAGTACGATGAGCCCTTAAGCATTTTTCTCCGACGCTTCTCCGCAAAGATACAATGCCGGGAAAATATGGCCGTTTGTTTACTCAAACCACGTTCTCTATAGATTTCTAGCCTTTTGGCCTTCTTGTTCACTAACTGGATATGCTGTAGTGCTTTGAAAAGCCATGGTCGTCATTTTTACAGTACGTTATCATTTTACTTAAGCTGTCAGCACCCAGAAGGTTTACAGCGTTAACTATTCTCTCCGCCATATTGGTCGACACTATTAGGCTGGAGCTATTTCGCGGGAGTTGTTATGGTGACACTGTGATGACGTTTTTTTATAAGTTCGTTCACGGACCGCTTCAAAAGACAAAGTAAGTTTAGTGTATGAAAAAGCGATCTACTAGCGCTGAAATTTTGCACAGAAGTCGAGAAACCCTTGTACTTACCCCTGTTTTTTTTAATCCAGGAAAAAAAAATTCTGCTTTTTTCGGCCTTTACGCGTTTCAATAATTTATTGCAAATGGTCAATTTTCACAGAGCGGATCACGTATGTAATTTAATTTAATTTATGCTGCTTTTGAAGTATTGTTTTCAAATAATACTTTCTTAGTAGTTGTTATATTATATACATGTATATTGCTATGGCAACCATACCTCAGGTGCCATATACTCCACAGTGCCCGCATAGTCATTTGAAGTAGTCACTCCTGGAATGATATTCTCACAGCTCACACCAAAGTCAGCCAATACACAGTGACCCTCAGCATCCAGCAAAACATTCCCTGTCTTCAAATCTCTAAAAGAAACATTACCAAATTTTTTATTAAAGTATGGATTGAAGATGCTGACCAAACCATAGTTTTAAAAGTATATTTAATCACAACAATAAATTTAGTTTACCTGTAAATGATTCCATGTTTGTGGAGAAATTGCAATGCTGCTAATATTTCTGCCGCATAAAATCTGTGCAAACAGTGCAGTAGTTTGATTTATGTGACAGTTTACATTATCTAACATTACCTTGCCCTCTCAAGTCCTACTCCCACGCCATTACTACAATGGGAGAAGAGGTCACCACCACTCAGGTAGTCCATAGTGAAGAATAAGTGACTCTGTTGAATAATAGCAAAATATGTAAACGCTTACAATATAAAATACAGCAGGATAAATACAGTAGAAATGTACTAGACAGGCAAACAGACGAACAGACAAACAAACAAACGCAGACCGACAGACAAACAGACAGTCAGACAGACAGACAGACAGACAAGCAGACAGACAGACAGACAGACAGATGAACACATAGACAGACAGACGGACACATAGCGGACATATAGACTGCAGACAGACAGACAGACAGACAGGCGGACGGACACATAGACAGACAGGCGGGCGTACACATAAACAGATACACAGACAGACAAAAAAACAGACAGACAGACAGACAGACAGACAGGTGGACGGACACATAGACAGGCGGACAGACACATAGATGGACAGACAGACAGACAGACAGACTGACTGACTGACTGACAGAGAGACAGACAGACAGACAGACAGACAGACTGACTGACTGACTGACTGACTGACAGAGAGACAGACAGACAGACAGACAGACAGACTGACTGACTGACTGACTGACAGAGAGACAGACAAACAAACAAACGCAGACCGACAGACAAACAGACAGTCAGACAGACAGACAGACAGACAAGCAGACAGACAGACAGACAGACAGATGAACACATAGACAGACAGACTGACTGAGTGACAAGCAGACAGACGGACACATAGCGGACATATAGACTGCAGACAGACAGACAGACAGACAGGCGGACGGACACATAGACAGACAGGCGGGCGTACACATAAACAGATACACAGACAGACAAAAAAACAGACAGACAGACAGACAGACAGACAGGTGGACGGACACATAGACAGGCGGACAGACACATAGATGGACAGACAGACAGACAGACTGACTGACTGACTGACAGAGAGACAGACAGACAGACAGACAGACAGACTGACTGACTGACAGAGAGACAGACTGTGGTAACTTTGTATTGATTATCATCATACCGATATTTAATTATTGTGATCACTTATATTACATCCTGCCTGTATCATACACTTCCTGTATCATTCCTATTTAATCAGTTGTGTGTCATTTTTCCAGCTCGCTTGAGTTGTGTTATGTTCTATTGATTGATGAATGACATTCAAACTGGATGAACAGTTACTTGCTTACAATTAAGGTGTAGCTAGAGAACCAAGATACAACATTTTGGCGACGAGTCGGGATCATGGCTACACCAACTTTAGGAAGAATTGACGAATTTGATCGCCATCGAGAAGATTGGCCGCAGTACGTCGAGAGACTCGAGTTTTACTTTGTTGCAAATGGTATTACAACTGAAGAAAAGAAGCGAGCTGTTTTCCTTTCAGTCATTGGCTCACCGACATACAGAATTTTACGGAACTTACTTACTCCGAACAAGCCAGGAGAGAAGTCTTACGCCGAGTTGACGGACACACTACAACAACACTACAGTCCAGCGCCTTCCGAAATCGTGGAACGGTTCAAGTTTTATTCTCGCTCGAGGAGAGCCGGAGAATCTGTTGCTGATTTTCTTGCTCAGATGCGATCATTAGCTCAACATTGCAACTACGGTGCTAGTTTAGACACCATGCTCAGAGATCGTCTAGTTTGCGGGATCAATGAAGACTCTATTCAGAAGAGGTTACTGGCTGAACCGAACTTAACTTACAAGAAGGCCGTGGAACTAGCGCGAGGCCTGGAGACAGCCGACAGGAATGTACAGTTGTTGAAAAACAATCATACTATCAAGCGTGACCCAGTGCAAACCAGTTCAGACAGGAATGGTCGAGAAGTGCATCAAGTAACACCGAAGAGAGTGCAAGAAGGTGTGAAGGATTTTCAATGTTTCAGGTGTGGTAGTACTGACCACATAGCTAGCAGTTGCAAGCTTCCAAGAGATATTGAGTGCAGAAGTTGTGGGAAAATGGGACATCTTCAAAAAGTGTGCATGAGATCAGGATACAAGGGAAAGGAGTCCAAGAATTATACGTCAAGAACGAAACAGTCAAGAAGAGTCTGCAGAGTCGAGGAGGAAGAAGACGAGGATGACGTGGTTGAGGCACCTCTATACAAGATAACATCAGAAACCAAAGTCCCACCCATCGTAGTACCAGTACAGATAGATGATTGCCTTGTCCAGATGGAAGTTGACACAGGTGCAACCATGTCTCTGATGTCAGCAAATACACTTTACCGCTTGTGGCCAGGAAGAAAGGTGCAAACCACTAAGGTGAGATTATGTTCATACTCCAAAGAGCCTATACCAGTTGTGGGTTGCTGTGAGTTAAACATCAACTACAAGGGTCAAAGTGCTACAGTCCCACTGATAGTTGTGCAGGGGGCAGGTCCTACACTGTTGGGAAGAAATTGGCTTGCAGAAATTAGATTAAGTTGGCAAGAAATACATTATGTTAACAATAATTCATTGCAGTCAGTGTTAGACAAGTATCCAGCAGTATTTCAGAATGGTTTAGGAAAGATGGAAGGGTTCAAAGCTAAAATTCATGTGCAGCCGGATGCCAAGCCCAAGTTTTGTCGAGCACGGAGTGTACCATATGCTATGAGAGAGAAAGTTGAAGCTGAATTGAATCGTTTGTTAGAAGAAGGGACGTTGGAACGTGTCGAGGTGTCAGATTGGGCGTCACCAATAGTTCCAGTGATCAAGAGTGACAAAAGTGTGCGAATATGTGGAGATTTTCGAGTCACAGTTAATCCAGCATCAAAGCTGGATGCCTACCCAATTCCAAAGGTGGAAGATTTATTTACAAAGCTACAGGGAGGTACATCATTTACGAAAATTGATTTGAGCAATGCATATCAGCAGTTAGTATTGGATGAGGAGTCTAAGAAGTATACAGTGATTAATACACACAAAGGTCTATTCCAGTATACACGGTTGCCATTTGGAATTTCGTCTGCACCGGGAATTTTTCAGCGTGTTCTTGAAAATGTTCTACAAAATATTCCAGGAGTTGTCAATTACTTGGACGACATCTTGATATCGGGAAAATCTGAAGAAGAACACCTCCTAGCACTAGAAGAAGTGTTAAAACGTCTAGCAAATTCAGGTCTACGTGTCAAAATGAAAAAGTGCGAATTCATGAAACCATATGTTGATTACTTGGGGCACAGAATTGATGCCGAAGGACTACACCCTTTACCAGACAAAGTTGAGGCAATTCACAACGCTCCATCACCACAGTCCGTACAAGAATTGAAAGCATATTTGGGATTGATTACATATTATGGCAAGTTTTTACCAAAATTGTCATCCGTTTTGTTTCCTCTCTACAGATTACTTCGCAAAGATGTGGCATGGGAATGGTCGGAGGAAGAAGAGAAGGCATTTTCACGCTCAAAGAAGATGCTGACGTCATCCAACCTGTTGACGCACTACAATCCACAGTTGCCACTGACTCTGGCGTGCGATGCTTCAGTGTATGGCATTGGGGCAGTGCTTGCTCATCGAATGTCAGATGGATCGGAGAAACCAATTGGGTATGTCTCACGTACATTGACTAAAGCAGAAAAAAATTACTCCCAATTAGAGAAAGAAGGTCTCTCATGTGTTTTTGGAATCAAGAAGTTTCATAACTATGTATTTGGCCGTCATTTTGAATTAGTGACAGATCATAAGCCATTGTTGGGTTTATTGAAGGAAAATGTATCTGTTTCTGCACAAGCCTCTCCAAGAGTTAAACGTTGGTCATTATTTTTATCTGGGTACGAGTATTCTTTAGTTTTCAGAAACACAAGTGCACACGCAAATGCAGATGCTCTGAGTCGACTCCCACTTCCTGTGGAACCTGCGACTACAGACACTCCCCCAGAGATTGTATTGCTTGCAGATCACCTCAAAGATTCCCCAGTGACCGAGGCAGATATTCGAGTTTGGACTCGGACAGATCCAGAACTCTCACAAGTGTTGCAGTTTGTTATGCAAGGTTGGCCAAGCCACTGCAGTGAGAATTTGAAGGCTTTTGTTTCAAAGCAAATGGAACTTTCATCGCTAGACGGCTGTGTGTTATGGGGATCGAGAGTGGTTATTCCGAAGAAAGGACGTGATGCAGTGCTACAGGAGTTACACGATGGACACCCAGGTATGTCCAGAATGAAGTCACTTGCTCGAATGTATGTGTGGTGGCCGGGTATTGATGCAGACATAGAAAAGTCAGTTCGTTTATGTACAGCATGTCAAGAAACAGCATCTTCACCACCACCGGCTCCATTGAATCCGTGGAAATGGCCATCCAGACCATGGTCAAGAATTCATTTGGATTTTGCGGGTCCATTTGAAAACCAGATGATTTTAGTGCTAATTGACAGTCATTCGAAATGGATTGAAGCATTCAAGACAGCTAGTGCAACATCCAAAGCTGTGATTTCGAAACTTCGATTTCTGTTTTCTCAATTTGGAGTACCAGAAACTATAGTCTCTGATAATGGTACATGCTTTACAAGTGAAGAATTTGAAATTTTTCTGAAGAGTAATGGGATCAAACACTATACATCGGCTCCATACCACCCTGCATCAAATGGTCTTGCTGAACGTGCTGTGCAGATCATCAAGCGTGGACTAAAAAAGGAGACAGTTGGAGATATCGAGGAACGATTAGCAAAGATACTTTTCAATTATCGAATTACACCGCAGACTACCACGGGCATCTCTCCATCAGAACTTTTGTTGGGGAGGAGGCCGAGATCGAGATTAGATTTACTGAAGCCCAATATTGCACATCGAGTTGAGAAGAAGCAAAGCCAGCAGAAAGAGCAGCATGATAGCAGAGCAAGATTGCGTGTATTTACAGTTGGACAGAACATCTTTCTGAAGAATTACGGTGCTGGTCGTCGATGGTTACCTGGAATTGTAATACAAGTTACTGGTCCTGTATCGTACAAAGTGAAGTTACATGATGGAAGATTGAGACGCTGTCATCAGGATCAGCTATGACAAAGAGAAACAGTTGTTGAATCGTCAGAAGTCGAACAGGAGTCTGAATCATGGGAAGCAGTCATTCCTATTCAAATGGAGGATCAGGCAGAAACCACGAATGGTCGCTCAGTGGAAGTGCCACAGTCAGTACCAACAGAGGAGTCTGAAATATCGACTTCACCGGGAGAATCAGCAAGTGGGTTAACATCCAGTTCATCAGATTCCACAAGAGATGAAGTTGCAACTACGAGTACGACTGGAATATCTCAGCATGTATATCCTACCCGAGATCGCAGACCCCCAGACAGGTTCACACCAGATAGTACGTAACTTATCATTTATTTTTGTTATTGCATGGACTCATTCTTCAAGGAAAGAGGAATGTGGTAACTTTGTATTGATTATCATCATACCGATATTTAATTATTGTGATCACTTATATTACATCCTGCCTGTATCATACACTTCCTGTATCATTCCTATTTAATCAGTTGTGTGTCATTTTTCCAGCTCGCTTGAGTTGTGTTATGTTCTATTGATTGATGAATGACATTCAAACTGGATGAACAGTTACTTGCTTACAATTAAGGTGTAGCTAGAGAACCAAGATACAACACAGACAGACAGACAGACAGACAGACAGACAGACAGACAGACAGACAGACTGACTGACTGACAGAGAGACAGACAGACAGACAGACAGACAGACTGACTGACTGACTGACTGACTGACAGACTGACAGAGAGACAGACAGACAGACTGACTGACTGACTTACTGACTGACTGACTGACTGACAGAGAGACAGATAGACAAACAGAGAGACTGACAGACAGACAGACAGACAGACTGACTGACTGACTGACTGACTGACAGAGAGACAGATAGACAGACAGAGAGACAGACAAACAAACAGACAGACAGATTGACTGACTGACTGACTGACTGACAGACAGGTGGACGGACACATAGACAGGCGGACAGACACATAGACAGACTGACTGACTGACAGACAGACTGACTGACTGACTGACTTACTGACAGAGAGACAGATAGACAGACAGATAGCCAGACTGCCAGACAGACAGACAGACAGACAGACAGATGGATGGACACATAGACAGACAGACAGCAGAAAGACGGACACATAGACGGACAGAATGAGCAGAAAAATACACAGACTGGCTGACTGACATGCAGACAGACGAACAAACCACCAATTCGCAATTATCTCTGGTATCTCCAGCAATATTTAGAAGCGGAATAACAATTTAAAGTTGTGAGTGTAATCACAATGAATAAACTTACTGGACTGTCAAATGTGGAATGCAGTGTGGGGAGGTAAGGGAAAGTTGAGCCAAGAGATAGGACTCTCTTCTCCACAAAAGTTGCTGCCACCACATCACGATTCAACACATAAGTCTTTTTCAGAGCCTTTATTGCCACAAATTGTTGAGTCCCAATTTCCCTCGCCAGAAAAACCTATAAGTTGTGTAAATGTATACTAATTTTGTATTGTTAGAACATCCTACTAGTGGATGTGCTTGAGCACAAATAGTGAGAGAGCCAGTGTGCACAAAAAAATGATAAAAGCAACTAAATATGTACACAAAAATAACAATAAGGCTGCTACATTTTTAGTTCCTGAAGCTTACCTCAATTTTCCCGAGTAGCTAGTAGTAAAAATCGACTATCCATATGATCAATAGTTCCTAACAAAATGCACTCCAGCTTAAAAAAAAGTTGAGTTTTAAAATACATGTATGTATAATAAGAGATTTCAAAGCCTTAAAACGTGCCGCAGCTAACTGTTCGGCTTAAAAAAAAAACACAAACAAGAATTTCTAAGAAAATACCACACAGTTTTGAGCCTATTCTTATTCAAGACTTGTTTATTATACTGCTGTAGAAAAAGCTGTGTAAAGGCAGACAATGTATCTTTTTAATGTTCACTTTGTGCTATTCTTTAGCTAAGCAGTCACCGTAACACACAACACTTTTACAAGCACTTATTCACTGGATATATCAACTCAAGATACATCTTTGTGACTTGACTAATAAACGATGAATTTTCAAGTAAGAACAATTCTGTTAGTAGAGCGTATAGCTATTACGAACAGCGCATTGATCAAGACTTACCATCGCCACTAATTTGTACAGAAAATTAATTCCATAAGTTTGTAAGACTTATGCGTGTGTCTGCAAAACATCAGATATGTCAATTCAGAGGGTCAAAATTGAAAATACAGGTAAAGATCACTAAACAAAAGGATTCTGCTCAGTGGGGTATGGGGACGGGGTTAACCTTCAAGCAAACACAAAAACACAAGGATCTAAGTAAAAACTGACATATGTACGTCCACGCATTATAACAAATTATCCCCGATTCTCAATTGTACTCCTGATAGTGTAACATTCATTTCACTTGTTTGCCTATTATTATAAAAGCATTACATAATGATATATCTAATAAGAACATATCATGCATTGAATTCTGTCATTGCTAACTTCAGCTTGGATAGTATTAGTGTATTAACTTACTTTCCCGTATGTCCCTTCCCCGACCACTTTGACCATTTCAAAATCAGACAACTGATATTGCTTCAAGATGTTACTGGAGGTCAGAGAGGAAGGAACATTAATGTTGCCAACTAGTGAGGAGGAAGAAGTACCAGATGGAGTGGTGGAATCTAAATCAGTAATTTAATCATACAAAAAAGACTATATATATATATATTATAGATATATATATTATGCTGACTGAATGAATGACTGAAAAACTAATTACTGTAACCCTCTCGCGAATGCACGCTCAGGGTTAATCGACAGTTAATTGTCAGTAATCACAAAAATCAGAGCTAGACAGATACACAGACAAACAGACAGACAAACAGACAGACTGACAGACAACAGACAAGATGACTACTACAACCCTTTCGTGCATGCGCAATGAGAATTAATAACAATAATAATAATTAGGTAAGAATTTTACTCCTATTGATATTTCAACATGGCAACCAATCACAAGTATTTGTAAGAATGAACCTACTACTAACCATGAGCTCTTTACCGAAAATACACTTAACACTAGAAATATAACCTTATTTTTAAAGAATAATTTGGAAGGGAAAATTAATACTAACCAGGCTTAGCTTGAGTCCTTTTCTTTCCCTTCCTCTTATTATACCACTTCTTGGCTGAACGAGCCACTCCTGTGGTAGCATTAGTAACAGTCAGCATTGTTCTCAGGAACAAATGAAACGTAAAAAGTTCCATGACAATCAGACAGGTTGTAACAATCTAAAAAAAATAGATGAAAAATTAATTATATTACCAAAAGGCTCCCTATTCGTAATGTTTACTATATATAGCCTAATGACAACAACTGCAAAAAAAACAGCTTGCTATTATTATTATTATTATTATTATTATTATTATTATTATTATTAATAATACTAGATCTTTTATTATATACCTATTCTAATGTAAAGACTGACTTATTAGTTGATAAGATAATTTTATGAAGATATCGACAACTTTTATATAAATATTATGTTGTATTAACAATTTCAAGTTCTTACCAATATTTCTAGCACATTCAACTTTATAAAAGTTATTACAGTCTTACCTGATAATAAGTTGCTATTCGCAAGTTATATAACACGTACAAATGAGTACAATACGAAGATCAGCACACACAGCTATCAAAAACCGACGTAGCCAATTTTACCTGGAAAATCAGCTAAAACAGGACGCCAGATTGGAGCGTTTAAACTCCACCCACTAAAATATCGCGCACTGCGCCGCTATCGTTTAATCACTCGCGAATAATGCATCGTCTTAGTATCCCAGGGGCAGTTGGGCTCATTTGACAGTCATGGCTGTTACAGATTTGTAGTAACCTAATCAGACAAATGTATTAGGACTATGGGTAATTATTAAGTATAACAATACTACGAAATCGACAACTTTATTGGAAGCCGCATGAGCGCGCCAAAAATAAAAATTTAAATTTAATCACGCGAGGGTTAGAATACCCGCGTGGTCAGACCGAGAGAGAGAAGAACTTCTGTATAAATCAAGCCAGTTGCTGCAATAAAGACATATCAAAGAACACATTCAACCATTAACTGTGACTACTTAGTGGTGGTGGTTTTTAATACCACCCATTATAAGAATTGCCTTCCTCACTGGTAGCATTTGTAAAAATACAATGTAATAATATAATTATTGCAAAATGTGACCAAGACTAAATCAGTGCAAACATAAAATCTGTGATATAGTCAGAGTGACTGGCTTGAACATGGCATGGACTCGTGCTGCAGTAGTGACACTAGATGACGCCACTTCACTTCTCCTCGCACCATTCATTCTCCTTTCGTATCTACAGAACAAAAATTTACAAACAAATGAAATTATTTTGTTTAAAAAATAAGCGACTTGGATTTGCAATAGATATATGGAGTAATTAATATAATTTGTGACTTGAATAGGAAAGGGTATGGAGGATTAGTGCACTGCTGGGTCCAATGAAATATTATCTTGAACTTAACAATTAGAGCTTGGAAAACTTTAACAACGCCTGTCATAATATAGTAAGTGCTTACAAGAGAGGAGATAACACAAGCTGAAGCTAATACAGGTAGGTACTTGTATACATACATACATACATACATGCATGCATACATACATACATATACATATATACATACATGCACGCATACATACATACACACATACATACACACATGCACACATACATACATACGCACATACATACCTGCTCTTACTCCTCAGGTGTGAAATCATTCTTAATGTTGAACGTCTTACGGATATCTTCAGGAGTCTTTCCTGCAAATAAAAAATTAAATGTGCAATAAATAAGCACAAGATGAGAACAGACAGCAATCGTAAAACTTAACACTACATTTCCATTTCTTGCCGAAGTTTTCCTCACAGGTCAAATAAGATTAGCCATGGTGATTTATAAACTGAACGAAAATGCAACAGCAAGTTGTGGGCATGCTTACTGATCAGTATGTCCTGATCAGTATATCTACAGTGAGTTGCTACAGCACAGACAGGAAAGAAGTTCCAAACCTATGTCGATTATTTTTTGGTGTCATTTTTTATGCGTAGACGTCCTCCAACTCCTTGAGGCACTCGTCGTCGTCGAAGTCCTGGCGACTAAGCCCATCGGCATTGCCATTGTCTCTGCCAGGCCGATATCGGATCTCCAACTCCCGATCTTGAAGCTTGAGACCCAACCGCGTCAGCCTCCTGTTCAGCTGGCGGCTGGACAACAAAGAAACACACGCCCTGTGATCTGTAAAGACAACCACAGGAGCACCATACAAATAAAAATCGAAATGCAGGACAGCCGCCACAATGGCGAGCGTCTCGAGCTCTGTGACACTGTAATTCCTCTCAGCTCCTCTCAGTTGCCTGCTGAAGAATGCCACTGGAAACTCGTCTTCTTCACGCACTACATGTAAACATGCTCCGACTCCTCCACCAGAAGCTTCGGTGTAAAATACAAACGAATCTGACGAAACAGGTACATACAACATAACACGACTACACAAAGACTCACGTAATCTCCCAAAGGCCTCGTCCATCTCCCGAGTCCACTGAACCTTCTGCGCAGCCGAGAGAGACACTGAAGGAGTGAGCTTGACTGAAAGAGCAGTAAACCCATCCACAAACGACCTTTAATACCCCACTGATCCCAAGAAAAACCTTAACTGTTTCTTGGTGATCGGCCTACCATACTCCCTCATAGCCGACACCCTCGCTTCTGGCACAGCAACCTTGCCACAGCCCACCTGATGACCCAAATACGACATGTACTTCCTACCAAACTCACACTTCTTCCGCTTCACCTTCAAACCAGCTTTCCCCAAACACTCAATCACTCTCACCAAATCCACTAAATGTTCCTCCCAACCAGCACTATAAACCACGACATCATTGATGTAGTTACGACAAACATCAGAGACTGGCCTCAGCACCACTTCCAACACCGACTGGAAGACCACTGTGGCGTTCTTCAGCCCAAAAGGCATCCGAACGTACTTGAAACGACCTGCTGGACACACGAACGATGTCAAGTCCTGGCTGCTCTCCTCCATCCGAATCTGGTGGAAACCAGCATTCATGTCTAGGACTGCCACGGACAGTCCCAGTCCTTTAAATTTCTTAGGACTTCCTCAGAATTTTTAAGATATCCTGAAATGGTAAGGATAAATCTCCAAATTCTTAGGACTATTAGGGAAATCCAAGATATTCCATTGACCTCAAAGTCTAGGTACTTCAGTCTCAGAAGTCCCAGGAAGTCCCAAGAATCCTGAGACTATTAGGGACATCCCAGGATGTCCCACAAGGTAAGAGCTAAAAATCCCAGTCCTAAAAGTCCCAAGAAGTCCTGGGACTACTAGGGACATTCCAGGATGTCCCACAAGATGAGAGCTAAAAATCCCAGTCCCAAAAGCCCCAAGAAGTCCTGGGACTGCTAGGGACATTCCGGGATGTCCCACAAGATGAGAGCTAAAAATCCCAGTCCCAAAAGTCCCAAGAAGTCCTGGGACTACTAGGGACATTCCGGGATGTCCCACAAGATGAGAGCTAAAAATCCCAGTCCCAAAAGTCCCAAGAAGTCCTGGGACTACTAGGGACATTCCGGGATGTCCCACAAGATGAGAGCTAAAAATCCGAGTCCCAAAAGTCCCAAGAAGTCCTGGGACTGCTAGGGACATCCCGGGATTTCCCACATAAGTCCCAAAAGTCCCAAGAAGTTCTGGGACTACTATGGTCATCCTGGGATTTCCCACAAGGTGAGAGCTAAAAATCCCAGTCTCAAAAGTCCCAAGAAGTCCTGGGACTATTAGGGACATCCCAGGATGTCCCACAAGGTAAGAGCTAAAAATCCCAGTCCTAAAAGTCCCAAGAAGTCCTGGGACTGTTAGGGACATCCCTGGATGTGTCCCACAAGGTAAGAGCTAAAAATCCCAGACCCAAGAAGTCCTGGGACTACTAAGGACATCCCTGGATGTCCACATAAGTCCCAAAAGTCCGAAGAAGTCCTGGGACTACTAGGGACGTTCCGGGATGTCCCACAAGATGAGAGCTAAAAATCCCAGTCCCAAAAGTCCCAAGAAGTCTTGGGACTACTAGGGACATCCCGGGATGTCCCACATAAGTCCCAAAAATCCCAAGAAGTCCTGGGACTACTAGGGTCATCCCGGGATGTCTCACAAGGTGAGAGCCAAAAATCCCAGTCTCGAAAGTCCCAAGAAGTCCTGGGACTACTAGGGTCATCCCGGGATGTCCCACAAGATAAGAGCGAAAAATCAGTCCCAAGAAGTCCTGGGACTACTAGGGACGTCCCGGGATATCCCACATGATGAGAGATATGATACCGATTTTTTTTTGTCCGACTTGAGTTAACATGCTTCTTCACCGAATTACAATATGATTTTTATATCTGTATTTACTTTCAATTTAATTTTTGATAGATGTTATTTTTGTAAATAGAATATAAATACAGATATTAAAAAATCATGTTGTAATTTCATGTAGAAACGCTTGCAGTAGAAAACAATTTGGCTTTGTATCTTCAACAATTGCTTCTAAATTACGCAGAACAAATTGTGGGAGTACTAAGAACATTCCTGGATATTAGGCTAGAGCTAAACTTATTCCAGTCTTGATAACTTTTGAAAAGATTTTAGGGACAACTTATAATACATATTCATTCCATAATGTTAGACATCATATTGTATTTTCTAAAGTTTGATGAAGAGGCAAAATTCAAGATCTAATTGCATTATTGCAAGAGCTTTATCTGCTAACACATCTTTCATGTATGTTGAAACTAACTCGAGTAGTGTTGATGTAGCTTATGATGTTTTAACCAAAAACCATACAAATTTAAAAAAAATTACAATTGGAATTATTATTCTAAAATTATTTTATAACTTTGCTGCTTAGTTAATTATATTATTCTGCATTAACTAACTGTGATTCACCATTTATTTTGTCACAAAATTGAATATAATTTATATGTATCTGACATACGAAATAACAATTAAAATGATTCATTTAAGTCACGAGGGGAAAAATTAGTTGTAGAGTGTTTTCTCGGAGATTTTCTTGTTGGGGTTGCTATTGCTTGTCCTGCTCTCTTTCCAAGAACTCGGGAAATAAATATTAAAAATAAAACTTAGGATATTATTCACCTAAAGGGATTTTTATAAATTTAGAAGTCACAATAATTTTAAAGTGATGTGACATTAAGCTGAGAGTGAGGTTGGTAAACAAAATTAATATTGAATTGATTTTATTAAATTTACGGCTTCAGTTCTTTTAGCATTAAAATGTCCCGATAACTTGACAGGGACAGGTTAAACTTAGATAATTTTTGGCAAAAGCCTTTTTTTCTTCCTTTGTTTCTGGAATTGCTTCCTTGATGAATTCAAAATGCTGAGTTATAAGAAAAAATCAACTACTTGTTGTGTGGCAACAGTAGTACTGTAGAACTTACACTATGACTGCCTTTACTACTGCCCATTTGGACTAATTTTCCCAAACCTTCTTTATCCAAAACTTTGGAAAGCCCTAAGAGCTCCATCTTTATTGCCCCTTTTCCTAAACTTCTTTAGAGCTAAAAGATGAGTCAAATAAAGGGTTTTTCCAGGTAGATTTTCAATATTCTGCTGCGGTTTCTTCACTGGATTCAGAGGGACCAGGTTCACTCAAAGTAACTCCTAGTTTATTAACAGTTAGCAATGTAGTGATATTATATTTTGAATGAAAAATTCTCACCTAGATGATTATTGGCTATTTCTTCTTCTAAATTCTGCCTCCCAGCAATAAAAGCTGTTTGCTGGCAAGAATGCTTCACAATATTAATTGCTGCTTTCACAGCATTTTCTGAAATTTCCATGGGTACATTATCTGATGATTCAATAAACCCCAGGATGTGAATAACTGCAGCTATCCGTAGTACATGACCTCTCCTTTTACTTAGTAGGCCTATACACATTATTATTGTGATCAGAAATCAATTAAAAAGTACAATAATAATAAAAAACAAAGATGTAATTTTAGAAAGTTATAAAGTGCAATTGGTTTTACAGCACTTGCCTTGCAAGTATTCATCCAACCCAGCCATAGACTTTAGTCCCTGCTGTATTTCATTATAATAACTTTCGAAAGTGGGAGACCTATTCATAATATGAAAGACTCTCAGCTGTATTTCTGTTCTACTGCTGGACGGTGGCAGCCATTGTCTTGCTAATAGCTCAGCTGAAAATTAAAGCTATTAACACCAGCTATAACATTGCAAGTACTTATCAGAAAAGCTGAAAGCAGTTAATCTAGGTTACTTATGTTTGCTTAAAGAACTTACTTAACTTTTCAACAAAGTCTTGATTTACTTCAGTGAGGGTATCAAACTCCTTAAATACAGGAACCGGAAACAACCAGATAAAGCGATGTGAAAGCCCTTTCTCAGAATTGGAAGGAATGTCAATAAGTGACCTTGCCACACTGGGTTGCGTAAAACCCCCAATAGTCAGATTAGTTGTCTTCATTGCAAAATTTGCTTCACCACTTACTACAATAGAACAAGTACACAAAACAATGCCATTCAGCCAGGAACTAGTGAACCTGAGTGGCTAACCTGTATCTCGTCTCCATGGATGCCCATTATACAATTGCAAGAAGAGAGCCAGTTCATGGGAGTCGGAAAGACCCTTACCTCTATATAGATTTATTTGAGACAAGAAGGCAGACATCTCATCATAAAATCCAAGTACATAGTCTGGCTGAATTGGAATGCATAAGTGCACCCATCTTCTCAAAGGAGCCATCATCAAATACCCAGGAAGGATCTTCTTCATCATTTTGCACGCATTTAGCACGTAGAGCACCCAAAATCTTATTAATGTGCCTGAAGAGCGTTGACTTTCCACTTCCTGTAGGAATAGCTATCGTCATCCAAACTAGAACTGGTTCTACCCAATCTGTGCCAGGAACTGGATTTACTCTGTAGAAGTGTGTATAGAACATCCAGGGGTAGGTGTAGTGGGCTGGGTATGCTCTATTCAATGAAGACCATTGTTTACTAGGATGCTGGGAGGGAGGAGGGGCAAGGTTTCGGCTCAAAAATGATATGGTTTAGTTCAATTAAGGTGTGAATAGGGTGGTAGGAAGTGGTAGCTGTAAATGAAGAAGCCCGATCATGTTTACCAGATTCTTGCATTGTTGAACATGTTGGAAGAAGCAAGTTGTATCAGCAAAGACCATTCAGTTCTAAGAAGGCGAATCTTTGCAGCTTCTAACCTCTCCAAAGATATGCCAAAGTATTGGTACTTTGTGTCTGACTTTGGTTTCAAGTTTTCAAAAAATGATTATAAAGTGAACGAGGTGAAGTTGCTGTTGGAGAACATCGATTTTATTGACCAGCAAGCCTTTGATACAGATAAAGTTCTTTTACATGAACTTAATCATTTTGAAGGATTTCAAGGAAATCCTCTGGGAATAGTTCTTGTGTCCCCAAAGAAAATATTTGGCCTTTGCAGAGAGCATTTGCTAGTCAGAGAAGATCGACCAAGCTTTCCCATGATATATTCTACAGATGGGACTACTAGTGGTACTCATTTCAGAAAGTATTGTAGTCAGAATTGGAAGGGATGTCCATGCACTAAACACTATGGATTTCATCAAAAGGGAAATAGCACTGAAATTTTTTATGATGATGATTACATTGATCTACCTTTTTTTATGTCAACTAATATGACTGTTTTTGAAACTAAAATGTTGCAGTCCTTGAATGCCGAAATTCTATTGGGACAGTTGACGTACCGGCAGAAGTCAGATATCTATAACTACTGCCATGGTTATGATTCCAGCACTAAACAAGGCCCAATTCAAACTTCACACTACGAAGATTACAGGTAACTTTATTACTAGAGACCACAGCAGAATCTCTCTTATCTGGGTGCCCGGGGACAACAGAGAGGGCCCAATGCAAGTGCCTGTAACTTACAAATAACATCATCCAGCTTGTTGTGTCCATAATGTCAATAAAGGCTGATCCACATTCATTTATTTAATGTAGTCCCGTTTTTGCTGCTCCTGTGATTGATTAATTGAGGTGGTCATAACTAAGGGACCTGGATAAAAGAGTTTCTACTGTTGCTATATTTCATCGTACTAAACATATTGAGGTTAATATCCGTTTGACGGCTAGTTTTGAAAAGCGTATAAAGATAGCCCTAACTTGGTAAAATGTATTTGATACGATATTAGTTGTGTTTTCTGTAGCTACATTAATTTTATCTTTAATGAACCAGTAATGTGTTTGTTGTTTGTTTTACGAGGATTTTTTCATTTTAATTCTATTCGTAATAATGCGGCATGAGCATTATAGTGTAATAAATTTTGTTATATTTTAAAATTCAGTCAAGAAGAACCAACTACTGGTAACCGCATGTCACTAGATCGGAGAAGACTTGAAGAAGCACATTTAATCTTCTCTATATTAGATGTTTTCTGGCATTATCCGAGCAAGTTTGAAGAGAAGAAGGTCTATACTAGTGTACAGCAAACATTGGACGTGGTCACACCAATATTCTATGATAATATGCTTGTAAGTAGTGCCACTAACAAATTTCTTTAATTAAATGTTCATATCTATTTGCCTCAGGCCATTCCTGCTCCTACCCAGGGTGTCGTCAAGTGTTGGTAATTGATGGAAATATGAAATACCATCGAGACGTATGTGCTGCTACAGAAGCAGGATACATTGAGTACAGCGAGCTATCTGGAGCTATTAAGACTGGCTGTCCTAAAACTCCTGCTTTTATGTCGAAGTTCTGCTATAATCATTCAGCTAGAGTAGGCAAGAAATCAGACGAGAATATTGACTCAAGTGTGGAAGATGTAGTTGCTTTCATTGTGAACAAGAAACAAACGAGAAATGAGACATACTATCAGGTAGCTTTTGCTGTGTGAGGGTATAAGAGAATGTGTGTATGTATATGTGTATAGAGAATGTGTGTATGTGTATGTGTGTGTGATACGTGTAATGTGCATGTGTGTAATAGGTGTGTGATATGTGTGTATGTGTGATATGTGTGTGTGATAGGTGTGTGTGTGTGTATGTTTGTGTGTGTGTGTATGTGTGTGAGTGGGTGAGTGGTATTTGTGAGGGGTGAGTGTGAGGTGATGTGTATATTGCGTTACTGTGAATATTGTTCAGGGATTCAAACAAGATTCACACTAAACTAGAAAATGCTCGTGTAGCATTGGTTGGGCGAGCGAGGTTCTGGGGAAATGTTGACACTTTCAATTGCATTGGGGTCGTTTGATTTGAATTTGCATTGGTTTTCTTCCTGCAGGTTGCCAAATCTGAATTCACATCTCATTATTAGTAGTAGAATATGTAATTACATGTAAAGGGGGAAATGATGATTGGTAAAGGGTAAAGAATGGTACTCCTCATGATAAAGTAACAATGATAACAAAATAATGTGTAAAGTACAGAAAAGGGGAAAAGGGGGGAAACATGTAAAGGGGAAACATGTAAAGGGGGAACCGTGTATAGGGGAAACATGTAAAGGGGGGAAACGTGTAAAGGGGGAAATGGGGATGGGGGATACTCTGAAGTGTCCACATGCTAAGCATGACAGTAATTCAAGTCTCAGTTTTACAGATGCATAATAGTGGAAGTTGGCCATAGCTAATTGGCATAGAGATAGTACCCTAAATTAGAGGACAGATTGCACGACCTGAAAATGAGATGGGATGTGCTTGATGTATAAAGCCATGTTGCTGTCTTCTCCTGGCATCATATTTATGGTGTCTTCAATCCTGAGAGTGGGAGAGTACCTCTGCCAGGTAGTGTTGAGTTGTGAATATGACTGAATGTCAATCTGCAGCAAGTGGGCAAATGTGAAGATTTCCACATCAATACCCCACACTGTGGACTGCTCCATTGTCGTTGAGGCAATGTAGTCCTCTATCCCCCCACTGTACTCAGACTGTGCAAGGTGACCCTCCTAAAACAGAAGGTGGCCCATCGTTCTCATGTGAGTCACAATGCTTAGGCGCACATTCATATGCTGCGCTTCTGAGCCAGTGATGAATTGGGAAAGGGCACGGAATAGACAGTTGCCATCAGATTGCACATTCAGGATCCTGCAGGGTCTAGTCAGTGGGACATGTTGACCACCAGGCGTGACACCATTTGGCCCTACATACTCGAGTCCTAGTGCATCGCAAGTGAATCGTCGCCAAACTTCACTCACAGGGTTGTATCTGAAAGGGCTCACACCTGGCACAGTTGACATGCTCTCAATGATCTCCAAGTCAGGCGAGGATTCATCGTTTGCATCACAGCCCACAGGTGGGAGATTTGCACCATTTTCATTAGGGATATCAATCTTGGGTGTTAGCTGCTCATCAATAGTGAGTGGCAAATCCCCTGAGGTGGGAAGAGAGCTTTTTCCCATGCACTTTTCTTGTTGAGGAGCTGGATGATACCCCTCACTCATATTTAGCAGCCTAGTGTCTTCACTCAATTTCTCCTGGAGACGAAGGCTCTTGCCGAGGTTTGCCAAACGTTGATATGGGAAAGGGGGGCTAGATAAGAGATCTGTGAGTCTACGGACACGCGAACAGGCCACAAAAGTCAGGCCAGAAGAGAACTCTTTCCTTCCCACATCAATCACTACCTTGTCCAGTGTCATACCCTGGGCCTTGTGAATAGTGACAGCCCAGGAAAGCTTGAGGGGGAGTTGCAGGCGAGAACACGACACAGATGATGAGAACCAAGTCCTCCTCAGGGGAGCAATGGGGACCGTGCCGTCGGGAAGAGTGGGACCCTTATATGAATCGAATCTCACAGTAATGGCCACAGGCAGCTCGGGTGGGTGCTGACCACTCTTGTAGCAGATGGCTTCTACCCTTCCCATGGCACCATTGACGAGTCCCACATCCACCCACAGGTTCGCTGTGAGCATGACTCTGGCACCGTGTGCCAGACACACAACTGGCTCCAATCCTCCTGCGTCATCAGTGGAGGCCTTTGCAGCATTACGACCAGTGTGGACAGCATTAATGGTGGCAACGGGCTGTCCGTTTGCACAGAGTTTGCTGATGTTGTACTCTGCTGCTGCTTCCACGGTGGGGTATAGGTGCAGTGCCATATTGAATGCTGCAGAGTCTGCTACTTTTGCTGGAGTCCGTGTCATAAGGTGCTCCCAGTCCCCAACTGTTACGTTGCCATCTCTCAGGCGAAGCAGGATATTTCTGAATAGCTCTTGGCTGGCATCCTCACCGGCCTGTCTCATGACCTTGTCCAGAACCACGGCTTTGTCAAATAGCTGATAGTCAGCACTGGCAAGCTCAGACAGTTCAGAAGATCTCGACACTGTGGTGTACAACGGAAGGTCCATCACTGGAGGCAGCTGACCAAAGTCTCCAAAGAGAATGAAAGAGCATCCTCCAAATACCTCGTCAGAGGAGTTAGGAAAAGCTTGACGTAGACGCCTGTCCACCTGACCAAACATTTTCCTTCCCACCATTGACATTTCGTCAATTATGATGTACCTCATGTTGGCAAGGTCCTGCTGGATGGTGCGTAGCGATTGCCCTTCCAGGTCCTTGAAGTCGCCCTTGATTGTCAAGGCGAGGAGGCTGTGGATTGTGTGACCAACCACATTGTATGAGGCTGACCCAGTCGGTGCACTTACACGGAGGTAGTCCTTCAAGAGGAGTCTCAGGCAGTGTATCAGGTAGGATTTCCCTGTGCCAGCAGTGCCACTGACAACCATCTTAAGGGATGGCTGCTTCTCCTTGGCTTCCAGGTGATGCTTGACAATGTTATAGGCCTCTAGTTGCTTTCCCTGCAGCCGTGTCGGGTCTGCTGTGGTTTCAAAGGCCCCTGGTGCAAACAACTTTCTTTGCTCACTGATGAAAAAAGGCAATTCCATGAGTTCGGGATAGGCCTGTGCAGCAAGTGACCAGTCCACATCTAGTGAGTTGTCAGTGTTTGCACAGCTGAAATCTGAGGTTGCCTGGCAGATTAACATCCACTCTTGCTGATTCCGTGGTGGCGGCTGGTTTAACTCTTCATCTGGGTGTTCCTACAAAAATTATTCTATTATGACATTGTTGTCTAAAAAAACAAACTTTATGATGATATACCTGATCACGGTCAGCATCTGACTGCTGCTGGAGCTTCTGAAGCCTGTAGATGTCATCTTCGAGTGAGGGGGGAACACTACCAGACTGCAGAAACACAGCAAATGCTTCAGCATAAGTGGTACAACTTCCAAGAAGGTCATCAAGGTGTCGAAATGGTACATGCTGCATCAGACTTTGTCTGCAGTACTGCTCATACTAGGGACCGCCAGGATCTGGTGAGCAGTAGGGGCGAACAATTGCCACAACCTGCTTGTTTCTGTGAACTGGAGCTGTACCCACTGCCTTTGGCATCTTGTATTGCCGTGCAAACTACAACAGAGTCATCTCCTGAAACTGTAGAGTGGCAGGACGCTCCATGTAGTGGTCAAGCAGGCAGGGAGAGGTTGCAGGCTGATCCCCATTTAACCTCTCAAGCACTTCACGTGATCCATCCAAACTGAGGGGTACAAAGTCCCGAGATGCAGTGTACATGGGAAGCTGTAGGAGGAGGTGGCAGGTCTCCTGAGCAGAGTAGTCTCGCTCGGCCACAGAGCTAATCATTATCTTCTGTGCCACCTTTGTGATGTTGCAGTCATCACCCTTCTTCACAGTGCTGCTGTAGACCTCCCTCAGAGCCTTGGAGCGCGGCTCAAACTTGGTGGCATACTTGGCAACATAGTCAATCACCTTGCGACGTGACACACACACCTTCATGTCGACATTACCACGCCATGATGATATATGAGTGGTGTTGTGGTCATTGACAAGGGGGTCGTTGCGCTTGGTGGTGAGTACAGGATCACCCTCCACCATTGTGATGGTTGTCTCTGCCTGCAGTGGCTTCGGGGTGGGTGTTCTTGGTGCCACAGACTATTGGGTGCGATTTGAGTGGCAGCATCGCGGAAGTCCGCACGTGCATGGTGTTGCATGGCTTCCTGATGCACCCAATGTCAAGGACCTCACCTCCGAAAATGAGGCCACTGTTGCCGCAGCGAAGGAGACCATCATACAGTATGTGGACAGGCTGGTCAGCACAATCAATCCAGCCATAGCTGCTGACGGAAGTGATGCCGATCAAGCTCCTCTGCCAAAGACTAAGCCTCAGCACATCTGCAACAAGTCCTACACTGAGGTGGAAGATTATAACCAGGACCTGAAGGACCTCATTGCCACATGCCAGCGCCACACCAGATGTTCTGCTGCCTACTGCCTGAAGACAGGCCGCGGAGGCAAGCAAGAGTGCAGATTTGGCCATAAAATGTGTCGATGTACCTTGTTATTCTTTGGTGGAAGAACCAGTCAGCGATGGCAGGGTTGTTGAAGAGGGCAGTGTTTCGACATGCACTGCTGTAAGGGTTGTCCAGGCAGATGAGGCGTGCCAGTTCAGGCCACTGCGTGTCGGCTGCACTGTGCTTGAAAAAGATGGTAGGAAGGCCCAGTGTGTCCACCATGGATGTCAGTCTTGATCTCTGATGGAACCAGTATTGCCTTGTGCCACGCAGGCTGGTGGCAAAGTGCACCACACGGCCTCACCCTCGTGGCCAACCATGTCACGGAGTTCTTCCACCGTGAGTCGAGCATCTCGTGGGTGTTGTTTTACGTAGATGCGACCCATCTGTAGAGCACGCCACCTCATTTCAGTATTGAGAGCGAAGTATCTGAACCGGGGATGGCGTGCAAACTAACCGTCACCGTACTTCATCAGGTGGGTAAAGTAATTTCCAATGGTCACAGTCCTCCTACGGGGCGACACAAAGTCAGCCCGTTCTGTGGGAAACAGTGTTGGAAATGCACAGGACATGTAGCCCTCGGTAGTGAATTCATTGAGTGGGACATCACTGCTACTGGGCCACGGGAGATGTCTGTTTTCCACTGACTTTCGTATTTTCTCCTTTTCAGTTCCCTTAAGCTTCTGGTTAGTGATGGGGATAAATGATGTTGTAAGGTTGGCAGCATGTGGGTCCTCCTGCTCTGTGGTGGTGTCCTCATTAATAGACATTTCCATCATCACTGTGGAGAGACCAGTCAGGTCTCCATCTTCTGGCAGCTGTCTTTGTTTGTCCATATCTATCTTCACATCCTTGTAGTAAATGTTATTTGTCTTCAACCACTGGAGTGCACGCAGGACAACAGAACGACGGACCCGGAAGTCACGATGGGATGCTGAAGATCCCTCTTTCCTCACCAACAGGACATCGAGTTCATTGGAGTGCCTTGGCAGGGAGGTGACAAAGGTGGTCATGTCTTGCAGCAAGTTGATTATGTGACCACTGTAGCCATACTGACCATGGGGTAACCGGTACACTGACAAGATGGGGAGAACAGTGGATATCAGCATCTCTTCCACCTGTGTCAAGCCCTGTGAATTTTTTTTTTTAGGTTATGTTACATAGACATTGTCAATTAATTATACCTTCAACTGAGATGGTATTGCTCCAGGATGCATGTTATTTTCTTCTGAATATAGCTTTGGCGTGCCCCTGTCCCTGCTGCAGAGTACACTCACCATGCCTTGGTACCATTACCATTCAAGGAAAACTTTCCTGGCAGGTTGAGCATGCAGCTACTGTAATGGTAGACATTTCCATGTGGAATTTCTTCAGTGTGTCTTGGACCTTGCAATCCCCGAATGTAGGTAAGAATGATGCCAAGGTTAGCCTCGGTCTTTTTTCCTGTGGTTCATTCTGCTCCACTGTCCTCCTCTTCTCAGCTCTTCTCGCTCTATCTCTCACATTTCTCTTACTCAACATTTCCTCCCTCTCTTCTTTACTTTCTTGAGCACGTTTTTCTCTTCTTCGTACATTTTTTTCCTGTGGTTCATTCTGCTCCACTGTCCTCCTCTTCTCAGCTCTTCTCGCTCTATCTCTCGCATTTCTCTTACTCAACCTTTCCTCCCTCTCTTCTTTACTTTCTTGAGCATGTTTTTCTCTTCTTCGTACATTTTTTTCCTGTGGTTCATTCTGCTCCACTGTCCTCCTCTTCTCATCTCTCGCATTTCTCTTACTCAACCTTTCCTCCCTCTCTTCTTTACTTTCTTGAGCATGTTTTTCTCTTCTTCGTGCATTGTTTCTCAGTCTCTGTTCTTCCGTAAGTGCCATGGTGAGCTAAGCTGAGAGAACCAAACTTGTTGTTGCTTAGTTGCTTGGTGGGCATGCGCACGCATGAGCCATATGCGCAAATGGAATGCGCTCGTGTTTAAACGACCACGTATTCAGGATGCGCAAATCGAATGCGCTCGCGTTTAAACGACGAGCTCGCGTTTAAAGGACCACGTATTCAGGATTTCCATAGACTACATCTTAGAGTTGCTCGCTCGCTTCGCTCGCTCGCCAATCATATTTTAGAGAGAGTCTAGAATATTTACTTGTAATAGAACTGATATTGGTGTGTTGCTGTGATACAATCTACAAGAAAGTGTTTTATTTATGGAATTTAAATTCTGTGAAACTAATTTTTGTATAATATATAAATTTCACTCCTTATCTGTGTGTGCGTGTATTCATGTGTGTGATGAGTTGGGACCTTTGGGACTGGGACTTTTAGCTCTCACTTTGTGGGATATCCCGGGACGTCCCTAGTAGTCCCAGGACTTCTTGGGACCTTTGGGACTGGGACTTTAGCTCTCACCTTGTGGGATATCCCAGGATGTCCCTAGTAGTCCCAGCACTTCTAGAGACCTTTGGGACTGGGATTTTTAGCTCTTACCTTGTGGGACATCCCGGGATGTCCCTAAAAGTCCCAGGACTTCTTGGGACCTTTGGGACTGGGACTTTAACTCTCTGAGCGCGGAAGTTAATTTCAATATCCTGTGCGCACGCCGTTTGTAACACGGGTAACGCCCTAGGCCGCGTGGCAAAGAAGTGTACCACTTTTTCGGCTGTAAACTAAGGCGCAGAGATCGAACTAACCACCGAGAAATGAAATTCAGTATGTGTTAGCTACGAGGGTCAAGTGGAAAACTTATTACCTTGCTATTTGAACTTAGAAAAAGAGTTTCGATAGAGGTAAGTCCAATTAGAAATTTCACTTATGGTTTACAGACAGTAGCAGTTATTTGTCTACATTCTAGCGCTTAGTTTATAAGTATTATGCTCAGCAAAAGTTTCTTAATTTATGAATAATATATATATGTATGGTGAATAAAAAGTGAATAAAATAAGTGCTACTATTTGTCTAGCTAAATATATCGACTAGGATTGACTTTAGTGTGATACAGTTCAAAACATGGATAAATACAAAGACCTACTCCACATTGTTTACAGCAGTATGTGGTTGTTTTCCTAGGTTTTCCTGCTTTGGAGCTGCAAACTACACAGTTTCGTTGTCCTGGTTTTCCATTCTGTCGAGAAGGAACCTTGTCAGGAAAATGTCTCTCCACTAGACGAGCAGATGGTGAACGTGCAACAACTGAATCTGTCTGTATACTGAATGTTTGTTGACCTGAAGCATCCATGAGTAATTCCTTTGACAGTTGTATTCTATACTGGAGGAATTTCAGCTTGCGACCTTCTTGCTCAGATTGTGTATACAAGACAAAAGAATTGTATATAGCAATATCAAGCAGACAGAAAAAAGCTTTTCGCCACCACTTGTTAGTCCTACGGTTGAAATTGTAGTAAGACAACATCTGATCTAGCTTATCTACTCCAGACATGTACTTGTTGTACTCCTCAATTGCGGTTGGTTTGACAGTTTCTTCATGGCCTCCTACTCCAGATTTGCTCCTCCTCCTCTTCACAATAGTGGAATTATCATGAATGTTAGTGAGTAGAGACACTTCCCTTTTGTCCTTCCACTTCAAAAACAAAAGAGACTTCTTTTTCACATGGATTATATCACCTTTCTTCATTTTTCCAGATTTTTTTATGGCAATTGGAACACCACGACGATTGCACCGCAAAGTTCCACAGCTATAAATGCCGACTTTCAAAAGACTAGAGAACAATGCTGGACTGGTGTAAAAGTTATCCATATATAAATGATGGCCTTCTCCTTGAAGCTTCTGGGTGACTCGCATCACAATGTCATGTGTAACACCATTATCAGAGGGTGTTTGAGAAAGATCCTTTCCTAAGAAACAAAGAACAATTGTGAATGCAAAATCAACGAGTATTTGAAAACAATAATTTACCTGTATACAGTACCCAGTTGAAAGCGTAACCTGTAACACTATCTGAGACTACGAAGGCTTTTAGTCCCCATTTAGTGGGCTTTTTGGGCATGTATTGAACAAAACCAAGCCGACCTTTGAAACCAATCATTGACTCATCCAATGATACTTCCCTCCCAAGCTGAAAACTTGACTGAAAATTCTCCAAAATTTTGTTCAGAAAAGGACGAATTTTATGAAGAGGATCATGACCAGGTTGACCTTTGGGAATAAAATGGTTATTATCGTTCAGATGTAAGAACTTGAGAAGAAGAGAGAATCTGTCTCGTTTCAGAATAGATGAGAATGTTGAACTGGCAAAGGGCCACGAAGTAGACCAGTAGTCTTCAATTGCTGGATAATGAATTGATTCCATGATAAGTATAAGGCTCAAAAATTTCTTCAGTTCTGGGAGATTGTGCTGCAAGGAATCCCACATTTGTGCTCTTGATCTTGGTCGAATGTTATTGTTCTCAAAAAACTGCTCAGCATACAAATTTGTCTGTCTTACTATTTCCTCAAGGATGGAGTCTGGAATCATGAGACGAAAAAAATCTATGGGATTTTTGTAACTCATATCGTGAATTGGACCTGGAGTGGCAGTAAAGCTGGGACCTACAGTAGTCGAGGAAGAAGTAGTCGAGGAAGAATCTATGCTATCATCCAAAGTTTCATTATTTACCTCCATTTCATCAGCACTAGCAATTTCACTTATATCCTCTCCCATTTCCTCTTCATTGTCACTATTACCACTGCTCTCAGTCTCAGCATCAGAGTTTTCATACCTATCAGCATATTCCTCTTCATCAATATACCCCTCAAAGTCATCCTCAGAGTCTTCATCAAGCATTGATAATACATCCTTGGTAGTATAGGTACACTGGGCCATAGCTGACAAATATCCCTAGCAAGCGTTGCTACTTTACCACTAAATAAATCCCGGTGGCTGCAACCACCGATTAGGCGCCGTAGCCTCCGCGGTACGCGTTTGTGGTAAGGGCGTTCTTAAGCATAAATATATGCCCTCCGCGGTCTGCGCGGAGTTCAATTGCAGCATATATATACGCTCGCCGCGGTCAGAGAGTTAAGCTCTCACCTTGTGGGACATCCCGGGATGACCCTAGTAGTCCCAAGACTTCTTGGGACTTTTGAGACTGGGATTTTTAGCTCTCACCTTGTGGGATATCCCGGGACGTCCCTAGTAGTCCCAGGACTTCTTGGGTCCTTTGGGACTGGGATTTTTAACTCTTACCTTGTGGGACATCCTGGGATGTCCCTAGTAGTCCCAGCACTTCTTGGGATTTTTGGGACTGGGACTTTTAGCTCTCACCTTGTGGGACATCCCGGGATGACCCTAGTAGTCCCAAGACTTCTTGGGACTTTTGAGCCTGGGATTTTTAGCTCTTACCTTGTGAGATATCCCGGGACGTCCCTAGTAGTCCCAGGACTTCTTGGAACTTTTGGAACTGGGATTTTTAGCTCTCACCTTGTGGGATATCCCGGGATGTCCCTAGTAGTCCCAGGACTTTTTGGGACTTTTGGGACTGGGATGTTTAACTCTTAACTATACCTAGTAATTTTTGGAATTTTCAAGATAGGATTCCTATTAGGACATCTTGAGACGTCCTAATGTGTCCTAAAATATTCTCAGGACTGGGCGTGGCAATCCTAGACCACTAGTCCACACACAGCCTGATGCCACCATCTTTCTTGCGGACAGGGACAACAGGACTACACCATTCCGCACTACTCTCTACAATAATTCCTCCATCAACAACTTCTTAATTTCCTCGTTCACCGCACTCCTGAAGTTTACTGGAACTAGCGTAAGTGGCAGGTTCACGACCTCACAACCCTCCGTAACCACAATGCTACACTCACAAACCACACACAGCCCCGGACAATCACTGAAGCAATCCTCCAACTTGCTGAGGGCTCTACACAAACTCTCTTCATCATACCCATCACTCTTCTCATCTTTCAACACACTCTTCCCATGCCACATACTGTGCATCTCCTTATCTTCCTCAGCCACAACACATGCAGCATTAACATTGACAGGCCTAGGCACATACCTCTTCGTAATATTACTGTGTACCACTCTCTTCCTGCCTACACCACCCTTGCACACCTTGTAGTTCACTCTGGACAACCTCTCCACAACATCATAAGGACCTTCCCAAGAAGCCTCCAACGAACCACACAACCCAGGAACTCTCAACAAGACTTTCCCTCCAACTTCTAGTTCTCTCACTGACTTATGCTTATTGAAAGCACTCCTGCTAGCATCGGTGGCAGCACTTGCATTGACCACAGCTACTTCATGCAGCGTATCCTGCAACCCTACCACCCAACTGCTCACATCCATCCCGTCATAGCACTCATCCACCCAACCTGCGTACAGCAAGTCCAATGGTCCTCTCATTATCTTCCCGAATACCAACTCGTGGGGTGAAAACCCAGTATCCCTACATGCAACTTGCCTCACGGCAAACAGAGCCATTGGCAAAAAACTTAACCCAATCCACTCCGTTCTCCACTGCCTTGGCCAACATTGGCTTTAGCGTCCCGTGGAAACTCTCCACCGACCCCGTTACCCTGTGGGCGGTATGGAGATGTGCTCACAGCATCAATTCCCAACATCTCACTGCACTTCTTGACCACTCTACCCATAAACACGCTCCCTCGATCACTCAGCATTCTCATGGGCATCCCAGTCCTCGTAAAAATGGTTACCAAACCCTCAGCCACCTCAGATGAGGTAACAGTCCTGGTTGGCACCGCTTCTGGCCACCGAGTTGCCATACAGATGAATGTCAGAACATACTTACATCCACCCTTGCCTTTAGGCAGTGACCCCACACGGTCCACAGCCACACTTTCGAAAGGTTCGGTCACAATCGGCCTCTCTACCATCTGTACGCCTCTATTCCCTGCCTTATTGAACCACAAACAAACATCGCACGACTTGCAAAACTCCAACACATCCTTTCCCACACCAGGCCAAGTAAACCTTACATTCAGTAACTCCTGCATACGTTTGCTACCCACATGACCAGTTCTGTCATGGGCAAGCTCCAAAACCACTGTCCTCCTGCTCTTGGGCAACACCAACCTGTCCCTCAAATTACCCTCGCAGTCTACGACTTTGTGACACAACACCCGTTCACCACCGAATATCCCATCTTCTCCTCCCTTGCCAAATCCCAACAGTGTTTCAGGGATTCGTCCTCCATCATCTCCGCCTTCAACTTAACCAAGTCACCACCGACCATTCCCTCGGGGCAACCCAAGTCAAAGTCCTCTCTCGATTCTTCTCCAGCAGCAGCCAAAGACACCTCATCCTGCACCTCGGCCACCGGCTCCTCTGTCTCTGCAATGCTCGGAAGCTCTATCGCCTCCCGAACAAGCTCAGAAAGTGGTTCTGTTTCACTCTCACGTCTAATCTCCGTCTCACGGGCCAGGGAATCCATCCACTGCCCTGCTCTAGTCACTACTTGCACTTGTTTCGGCTCCTCGGCTGCCTCGGGAGAGCTGGCTGTTAGACCTGTTTCCTCAGCGTGGTGAGGACAAGCCGCATCCTTGTTATCAGATGATTGGGAGTCCGAGGTATCACCGGAGTGCCCTGCCTCGCCTTCACACACGGTGGAAGGGTCGACAGCCCCCCAAAAGAAGCCTCATTGCCATGGAGTCATCCATGGGCACCGAAAACAACACTTTGTTGTTGAGCATCTCGGGTTGAGCCACAGCAACAACCTGCTCAAAGGTCTTCTCGTTCACCAAGAACTTCACCTTGGCCGTACACAACGTAACCGGCCCACCAGCACAACCATTATCTCAGCACCCATATCTGGGGCAAAATCGCAATCCATCCCATTCACCTTCCCTCTTACCACAGGACTACCAGCATCAACTGCCACCCAATTGGCAATCTTAGGCTTGGGGTCGGATTTTACTCCTAACCCCCTCCTCGAAGCTTCCTTGGCTTTGTTGGTATTTGCCGGGGCACTTCTGTCTGACCTGGTTGGACAATATGGGGACTTGTGCCCTGGCTGGTTGCATGAATAGCAGACAATTCTAGGCCCACTAGCATCCCCTCTGCCCCTGCACTCAAAAGATTTATGACCGTAGCCCTGACACCTAAACATCTGATGCCGGGTTCACCATCCTTCCGGGAAGTCCTTAGATGGTTTCTTGACCTGGAATTAGCAGCCTTTAGGGATATGGCCACATCTGCCAAGTCTGAGAATGCATTAATTGGCCTGCTGTCAATGAGCCCTTGCTCGGAAATGGGCAACCCAACTCTATACAATCCCTTAGCCACGAACAATGCAACTTCATACTTGTCCTTAGCCGTCATCAATACCCTGTCAATAAGAACCTTTCTGTGCTTATACCTAGCCTCTCTAACCATCCCTCTACAGTCCTCCTCCAAATCGTTAAACATCTTGATATCCAAATCCCTTCTACTAAGTCCTATTCTCTCTAACAACTTTTCCTTCAATCTCTCATATGTACAGGCAGACTCGTCAATGACATCTGCCATCCTCTCTCTCACTTTTGGCGTCAGCTTGGACAGCAAAACCCTCTTGTATTGCCCTTTACTAACCCCTATCTCCCTCAACTCTGTCTCCAACGTCATAACAAACTTGCTGATCTCAGCACCATCCTTGTATGGGGGAATACCATCCACCATCCTTCCCTTATCCATAAGCGTGTCACTAGACCCACTAGCCTTTGCCATGTTCTCCATGAAACCATGGAACAGCTTCATGAGTTCTCTCGTACTCGTCTCACTCTCAGCCTCATCTACAATCTCAGAAAGTTCAGGGGATCTCTCCTCTCGATCCTCCATACCCTCCAATTCTTCACGCAACACACTAATCGTGCTCTCACTCCCGTCTGCCATTCTCTTCTCACTCAATCCAAACCCTGAATCGCCAGCCTACCGCAGCAGGAACCGCCTGACTCACCAAAGAATCCAAATAACCCTCAACGAACTACCCTCCTCTGATATTCCAGAAGCTGCCTTTCTCTTACAAGCTCTCTCCAACCGTGCTCTCCTAGACTTCCACTCCAGTCCAGAGACACAGAAAAACTTCTGAGACCTGTAGAGAACAAAAAACAAAAAACAAAAATAATACAACAGCTACGTGTAGCGGGTAACAATTAGAAAAAAACAAACAATACAACACAGAACAGTTAGTAGCCTTCCGACGGCGTAGATAGACAGAAGTCTCCAACACCGCTGCCGCCAAGTGAAGACACTCGTATAAACTTTTTAAAGGATTAATTCTTAAACTAAGACTGAACTGACACAATGTACAATACGCAGCCCATTTAAGTTCTGGACTACGCATGCTCACGAACCCGCATCCGGGAGGTACTTTACCGACCGGATACGGCTGACATAAAACTCAACTGAAACTACAATAAACCATGACATGACCTACAACTATTGATACACTATTATGACATGACATCCAACTACTGATACACACAATTCTAGTTCTCAAATGTTCTCTAACTTCTTCTTTTCTCTTCTCTTGACTCTTCTCTCTTGTACTCTGGGGATCTCACCCAACCCCTTGGAGGGCGGCCCCACAGCATCAATTAATTGAAGCAGGTTCAAATCGTAGAATGCACTTTGGTCTGAGCCAGGTGGGTAACATACAATATCAGTGTTTCTTCTGCAGCTGGGCGAGAGGAGAGATTAAGATCTTGAAAGAATCTCAGAAAGCTTTTCCGAGCTGTTGAGTATGTTTTATTTTCTGTTGAGGATGCTACACCTGCCTTCAACAGGAGCAGAGCCTTGTCCTGCAGTAGTCGGATAGCCAGTCTGGTAGCTCCTCCACCACCAGATTCCACAGCTCCTGAGGCACTTAGGATTGGTAGGGCGACACCTTAGGGAGGAGGCAAAAAATAAGTCAAGGCAATTACATGACAAAGCATCAGCAGGTATGTTATCTTTGCCAGGTATGTGTGAGGATGAGACACGAATACCATGCCTGGCACACAGAAAATGCAAACATCGTAATAAGTACATGATATATGAGTATTTGCTGGTACAAGATAGCATTACCTCAACTACCGCCATATTATCTGAATGGAATGATATGTGAGTGTTAGCCCAGCAACCTCCCCATACACCGACTGCCAGAACAATTGGAACGAGCTCTTTGGTAGCTATGTTGATGTCCCTCTAACTATGGTGCCAGGCACATTGGAACCAGTTGTTGCTGTCAGTTGCTCCACAGCCCCAAGAGCCTGAGACGTCAGTGCTATCATCAAGATTGTGGCGGTGGTACTAGCAGAGGCGGCGCCAGATACAGTCCTATATTCCAGTTATTTTAGGGGGGAAAAGGATCAACCCAAAACAAATTGCAAGAAAAAGGTTCTCACAAGATTTTGGTACACCAAGTTGTTCTAAACAACAGTCCTAAAAATCGTTTGATGGGAAACACCTAAATAATACTAAACCATTAATGCATTGAATATTACAATTCATTATACTTTGACACTGTGGGAGCCAAAGAAAATAAAAAGAAGGAAGAAGAAAAGTAAAGTTATAAATAAAAATATTGGCTGTTAAAAAGAGAAAGTTTTTCCTATTATTGATTAAAATACTTGTAGTGCATTGGACTCTGAATATTCATTTCATGGTTTCATTTTATTGTCATCCCTTACCGGTTCAGTCAGTTAGACACGTGTTCACTGCACATCCAACATCCCTCCATCGTCATAGATTTCAGAGAACTTGCAGTGGCGCAAATGAATGATCTAGATCTTGCCAGGTTACAGGCAGACACTTCTCTTTATTTTGAAAGCATTCCAATAGCTTTCTCTGATGGACTGTCAGTTATTTGTGACGTGTCTACTGGCACAGAGCATCCCTACATTCCGCAGAGTTTTCAACGAGCCATATTTGACTCACTGCATTGTATGTCACATCCCAGTATTTGAGCTACACAGCAACTAGTAACTAGCCGATTCGTATGGCCAGATGTCAACTCTGAGGTTTGGAAGTGGGCTCGCTCATGTATTCAATGCCAATGATCCAAAGTCCATTGGCATTCCACAACCCCTCTTGGTACTTTCACTACTCCCGATGTTTGCTTTGATCATGTGCACATCGACCTCATTGGCCCGTTATCACCATGCAATGGATGTGTGTACCTCCTCACTTGCATAGAACGTTTCACCAGATGGCCTGAGGCAATCCCCATTGTAGACGCCACCGCCGAAACAGTTGCCCGTGCTTTTGTCCATACTTGGGTTTCACGATTTGGTGTTCCCTCTTCTGTCACCACTGATCATGGATGACAATTTGAGTCGAATCTGTGGACAGCACTTTCTCAGCTGCTAGGAGTCCTACACACTCGCACTACGGCCTACCATCCTATCGCTAATAGTCTGGTGGAATGGTTCCACAGATACTTGAAGTCCTCCCTCCCTCTCCATGCCCTGATCACTGGGTAGACATGCTGCCTCTGGCACTATTGGGCATATAGCCTACGCTCAAGGAGGATCTAAGGTTTACATCAGCAGAACTCGTCTATGGCACTATGCTCCATCTCCCAGGAGAATTCGTCGTTTCACATGACTCCACTGATTCAGACCCAGCTGGTTATGTTTCACAGTTGAAGCAGTCCATGCTAGCCATTCGCTGTACACCAATGCGGCATTCTCAGCACTGAACAAGTCATATTGACAACTCTCTACCTACTGCAACACATGTGTTTGTTCGCCACAATGCCGTAAGAAAGCCATTGCAGCAGCCGTACGATAGACTATATGCAGTTCTTGACAGGTCTGACAAGTTTTACACACTCGACCTCAAGTGTCGCAGGGACACAGTGTCTATTGATCGGCTAAAAGCCAGCATTTATCAAAGTTCCTCCAACCCCTAATGCTGCAGCTCAATCTTCAACTCAATCGACTCCTCCATCTACAGCGTCTCCAGTTAATCCCACCACACCACTTCTGACCTCCCCACCCACACCATCTCTCACACCTACTCCTGGAGTAACTCGCTCAGGACGCCACGTTCATTGCAGGCCCGTAGCCAGAGGTTGCATTGGGAGGTTCAAATTTTAAGACGCAAAAAGCCACACTACTTTTGTTTCCTTGTTAATTCTTCTACAATACTAAAAAACAAAAGATAAGTGCACTAAAGCTTATAATTTGTTCTAGGTATTCTACTTCAAACTATAATCTGTTGATATTCGAGAGAAAAGCGGTGTTATTCTCGTGTAACCAATACAGTGCATCATTAATACGCCTTATTCGTACTACAAGTTATTTAATAATACGGCGTGTAAACTGCCCGTTCAAATTGTATTGGAAATATCTAACTAAGTGAAATAAAATGGGACAAAGTGAAATGCCACCGTAGCTTAATAAAAGTAAGTGCACAAGCATGCAGCTCTAGCCTTGAAAAAAATTCCGTTGCTTGTGCTATTAATATGGAAAAAATTCCGTTTGCATGTGCTATTAATATTGAACGCTTATTGGTGTTATTACTCTTACTAATTAATAAGTGCATTACGTTACGCTTTATAAAGAATAAATATAAAGTAGCAAGCTTTACTCATGCCGATGTTCGACCGAACCCCTCGAACCCCCCCCCCCACCCCCTGACTAGGAATTCAATACCTTCTGCAACAATCTTGTTGTACTTGTTGTCCAGGTAGAGAGGTTGAATAGGCTTGACATCCACATCTGCCTCACTTGCCTTCTTTATGCTAACACACCTTCCTCAGTCAGTGTGGAGAACAGACTTTCCTAATTGTATACAGGTGTACTTGCACTGGCATAAGAACAGGGGGGAGAGGGGGGCACAGGGGCCAACATGGGGGCAGGGCCCCCTTTTGTTTACAGATTTATGTACACTTAGTTGTTGCTAGTGGACTCTCATGAAGGTTTCAATATTATGTTTGATACATGGGCAACCTCTTCTTACCCATGTGTACCTAATTATACATGGAGGTCCTGTAAAACCATAACCGAACTGAGCATTGAAGTTGTAAACCATTGATAATGACTTGTGAATTGAAATGAAAAAAATGCTATCCTTGTGGCAAACCAAAACTCATGAATGGTGGTTTTATTTATCAACTACCAATGCACAGCCAACTATTAGAGCCACTGGAAAACCGCAATTATTTTGACAAGTTTTGACCACAGCAACTTTTTAGCTTAGAGTAAGAATCTTCGAAAGATTGCTTCAGTTATTGTTAAATGACAAGTGCACTTTGAAGTCATTGTTACCTTCAAAGGGATAAGAGAAGGGAGGCAAGAGGGGTGACTGCCTCACTCCTCCAATTTTAACAATGTAGCCAGTGGCTTAGAAAAAGAAATTCCTGTTTTCTTCAATTTTAAAAGGGTTTTAAAAATCATTTTTAGAATTCTACACAAAATTTGTACAATAGGAGCAGTTCAAACATGATTTCTGAAATACAGTTGACATGTAATAAAACTAAAAAGTAGCTGTCAACATTCTAGTATGAGTTATACTATGGAAGCCTCCAGTTAATTCGGCTCCCCCACCTCTTATCAACTTGCTCCTACCCATCTGAAATTTCAACTTCAGTGTGGTGCTAGACACTAAGTTTGGGCTTTCAATAAACTAGAGGTGAGAAACTTGTAAAGGAGGACCTTGTATTGTTTCACATAACTTTCTACTGAGGTGTAGCTCTGAGTTCTCTCTTTACATTATCTATCATAAATCACATACCTTGGCTAGCTAGCTCACCATTTGTGCTGAAGTGGATTAGTAGTATAATTTAACCAGCTATCGCTTGACAACCATATGATACTATGGAGATTAAAACTTAACAAAAGAATAGAGTCAAAGGGCAACTATAACATAATGGCAGAATACCAAATGAATGGGGGTCAAAGGTCAAGTATAATGTAATGCCAGCAGTTTGTGTGAAATATGTTACATAGATGACAAACATAGATCTTATTTCTTTTTTAGGGCGATATGTTTGGTACTATAGAATAAACAATTAAAAAGCAAATATTGACAATAATTCTTGGCTTCATCTTCAATTGCCAGTGAGTGATTTGTATGTGTAGAGATGTACACTACATGGAACTGTCATCACTGTTGTGGGTTGCATAAATCCTAGAAATGCAAGATCTGTTCAACTTTCTAGAAGTTTTTACTTCCTTGACCTCTCTGATTATCAGACTTTCTTTTGGTCCAAATGTTCTGCCTTGGCTTCCCATCTCAACAGCAAGTATAATAGTAACGATCCTGTAGTTGGATAAAAGTAATAAAAATATCAACTCCATCAGCCAATGTACCCTTCTCAATTTCATTCTTTTTGAAAGCTCTTTTCCCTGTACATAGTATGTAATATGTATTAGTAGTTTCCTCCTCATTATTCTTCCAAGTTTCAAAATCCCTATGAAATGCAAAGTGCAATTCGGTCAAGCCTAATATAGAACAAAGCCAATGAATGAACTGTGTCAGACAGGAATTGATAACTATACTATTTTCAAGAAATAATACATCAATAATAGCATATTTTCTTATTCTAACAGCCAATAATATTGTTAATTAAAACTTACCCGACATTTCGGCTATCACTAGTCTGATTGGCCGTTTTTACACTGGTGGCTGGCACTTGTGTAAACACCCTAAGCCAAAAAAGACTCATGATGTTCTTCTGTTATCAAATGAATAGTATGTATTTGTACTGAACAGGGCTGTAATATCGTGGGACGCGGGGTTCGACAAGTTAGCAAAGAGATTTAAAGAGAGTATTGTAATTCATATCACACTCCATATAATGCACAGCACATAAGACAATGACACACAAAAACAAGAGGGGGCCCGCGCATGCGGGTAAATGATAATGACGTCACAAGAATAGGAAATGAATAAATGAAATAATGAATAGTTAATACGTTCGATACACTACACTCCCTTCCACTTAGCAATACAGTAGTCAGTCTAAACTTGAATTTCCCAAACAGGTCGTAGGTAGTCCGGAGGGTTCCGATTCCGGGTTGGATAGGATCGAGTCCTAGGTGTGTGAACTGAAGAAGTTCCGGAAGGTTTTGATACAGCAGTGGAGCACGGTGGAGAAGTGGGAACCGCGACTGCTGATGAAGGCACTCTCATAGGCTCCAACTGTCCTTGAATCCGAAGGACAGTCCTTAATTTTTGGACTGTGTCCTTCGTCCTTGAAGGGTTTGGTACTGCCCTATTGTTTGTCCTTGAAGTTTTCTTGCCATAACATGGTATTTTTCTTTTTTATCAAAACCTGTTGTTGTAGTTATAATTATGCTCTGTTGAGTTTATGCAAGGTCAGCTGCTCTTTATCTTAAGGTCAGTGCTTTGCATGCACATTGCAAAGGTCAGCTGCTCTTTATCTTAAGGTCAGTGCTTTGCATGCACATTGCAAAGGTCAGCTGCTCTTTATCTTAAGGTCAGTGCTTTGCATGCACATTGCACTTAAGTGCTAACCAAAGACATGTATAGAAGTATTAGCTATACAAACTGTCACCATTAGCAGCATTTTCTGTAGCTATAGTTATTAGCTAGCCAACATAATAACTGTGTGCCAGTTGTTTACTTGTCAGGCCTGAAGAGCTTTCTTGCTGCTTACTGAGTCTCAGTTCTCAGACCTCTAGCTAGATCTACTTGTCTTGATATGTCTGATTCTTTCCCTGGGCCTCCACTGCCTAAGAAACCCAAACGACAGTGTCATTTTGATCCGAGCTGGATTCAACAGTTTCCAGGAATTGGAGCTTCTTCCAAGGGTATGTATGTCATAGTTCTAGCTATTCAGATAAACACATTAATCTCCATGTTATACAGGTGATGAGTATGCAAGATGCACTTACTGTGCATCAGACTTTAGCATATCTAACGGTGGGCTCAGTAATGTGAGAAGTCATTTACGTGGAAAGCATCACCAAGAGATGGCCACAGCCTGCTCTTCAAGGTCTGTGAAAACTTTTTTCCAGCCTCAGGCATCTCAAGGTGTCATCGAAGCAGAAGCTCTGTGGACACAGTTTGTGGCTAAACATAATCTCTCATTCCAGACCAGTGACCATGCCACCAAACTTTTTAGTCGCATGTTTCCAGATTCCAACATAGCAAAAAAATTTGCCTGTGGTCACAAAAAACCGCTGCAATCATCAAGGAAGCTTTGGGTCCCCATTTTCTGTCCAAAACTATAAATGATATGTCAAAATTTTTCTCTATCATGATAGATGAGTCAAATGATAGGACTGACAAGTCCTGTATTATTCTCGTCCGAGTTTTTGATTCATGTGTGGGAGACATTCGAACTAGATTGCTTGACATGCCCATTGTAAATGTGGGTACAGCCCGTAACCTCTTTGATGCCTTGAAGTTGTCTCTCAGCAATCATGGGCTAGATTTCAGCAAATGTTTGGCTTTTATGTCCGACACGACTAACGTGATGAAAGGCACAAGGTCGGGTGTCCAGAAACTAATAAGGAATCAGTATACTCATGTGTTCAATGTGGACTGTATCTGCCATCTAGCAGATCTTGCTGTGAAGTCTGGTATGGGAGTGCTTCCTGTTAACATTGATCAATTGTTTGTAGATGTATTTTATTACTTCTACCATTCCAGTAAAAGGAAACAAGAATTTTGTGACCTCTGGTGTTCTCTATTTACAAGTGAACCTCAAACAGTTCTTAAGCACTGTACTACTCGGTGGCTCAGTCTATTGCGTTGTGTTGGTCGGTATATTTCTCAGTTTGATGGTTTGATATCTTATTTTCAGTCCTGTAATGAGGCTGAGACAAGTAAAGTGGTCAACATTTTACAACGGCTTGAAAACCCTCTTACTAAACCTATTCTTTATTTTCTGTCTTTCATTCTTCCATCAATGGATAGTTTCAATCGTCTATTTCAGAAGTCAACCCAGAATACAACTTGTCAGTTGTACATGGAAATGTCTAGGCTAGTTCGTTTGTATGCAAGCAATGTCTTGAAGCCAGAGTCCATAACTGCGGTGGGTGAGGATCTCAGCAAGCTTAGCTTTGCAAGTGCAAGCCAGCTAGAAGATGAGAATTTGGGATTGGGGGACTCAACATGGGCAGTTCTCTCTGAAATGGAAGATGAATTTGATACTAAACCCTTCTACCAAGCAGTACGGGCTTTTTATGTGGCCTCATTGAAAAAAATGCTCAAAAAATTTCCATTTGGGGACACCATTTTGAAGGACTTAGGCATTATAAACCCTGACAAGGTCTGTACTTACAACTTTACCACTATTCAGACACTTGCAAAGCGTTTTCCTCAGTTAGATTTGGCTGATTCGGCATCCATTGATGCACTTAGAAGCGAGTTTATGGATTTCAAGCTATCTCCAACTGAGCATCCTACTGTAGAAATGTACAAGTCAGCTACAGGAGATGACAAGCCAAGACCAGGACGGTTCTGGTATGAGGTTGGTCAGATGAAACTTTATGATGGAGAGCCGAGATTTTCTTTGCTGGTGAGGCTGATGTCAGGTTTGATGTCGATTCCTGCTTCAAATGCTGACAGTGAGAGGGGTTTTTCCATGCTGAGAAAAGTGCATACTGATCAACGACCTACTCTCAAACAATCAACAATAGTTTCTTTAATGGCCATCAAGTTCAATAGTGAAGAATGCTGTCATGACGCTATTTTTAATGAAGAACTACTAACTATGTGTAAAAAAGCAACTGTACTTTATAATAAAAAATAAAATTCCAATTAATATGGGTGTGGTTTGGGTGTGGATATGCTAATTAGGGGCGTGGTAATTAACGAGTGTGGTTTGTCCTTGAAGCATTTTTTGAAAAGTTGGAGCCTATGCACTCTGACAGGTGCAGCTGCTTCAGGAGTTGGTGCTTCCGAGGACCTGACTTCTTCCTGAGCAGTCACCGGTGCTGGCTCCGCATGAGATCCAGAGGATACTGGTGTGTGTTGACCGGCGGGTAACATAACCTCGGGACCAACAGCAGACTGTGGTGTAGACTCCGCAGGTAACGACTCAGCTGGACTCAGTTCCTTAAGTAGGTCAACATGACGTCTCCATAGGTCTCGGTCGTTAGTCTCTACTAGGTAGGACAGAGGACCTAGCCGTTCCACGACGACCGCAGGTATCCACTTTGGACCTGGTCGTAGATTCTTAGCCATGACACTTTGACCTAAGAAAAACTGTCGACATCTTGCATGCAGATCATGACCAGACTTCTGCTGAGATTGTTTGGCAAGAACACGTGCTTCCTGGTCAGGTTGCAATAGATCAAATCGTGTGCGTAGTTCACGTTGTAGAAACAAGGAACTTGGAGTCTTTCCTGTAGTTGAGTGAACTGACTGACGATAAGTAAACAGAAAATCATAGAGACGATGTGACAGTGATGTCTGGGTGTTCAGTGTAGCTTTAAGACTCTGTTTGAGTGACTGAACAAACCGTTCAGCGAGACCATTTGTGGAAGGATGGTAAGGAGCACTACGAATATGCTTCACTCCATTCTGTTTCAAAAAGGTAGCAAACTCATTGGAAACAAACTGTGGACCATTGTCCGAGACTATCTGTTCCGGTAGACCATATGCAGCAAACATCACACGCAGCACTTCGATAGTCTTGAATACAGTAGTACTTGACATAATAAAAACTTCAGGCCACTTAGAATGTGAATCCACTGCCACCAAAAACATAGCTCCTTGAAAAGGACCAGCGAAATCAATATGAACTCGCTTCCATGGCTTCGTAGGCCACAGCCAAGGATGTAGTGGAGCAACTTGTGGAGTATTCTTGACAGCTTGGCACTCTACACAAGCTTTTGCCAAACTTTCGATGTCCCTGTCTAGATTTGGCCACCAGAAATAACTACGTGATACAGACTTCATTTTGGTGATGCCAGGATGATCCCGATGCAATTCATTCAGTAACTTCTGTTGCAGCTTGGAAGGAATGATCACCCTTGTACCCCACAATACACATCCTGCTTCCACTGTTAGCTCCTTCCTCCTTGTACGAAAAGGTTGAAGCTCATCATTGACCTCACTAGGCCAACCGTTCAGTGTGGAGGCATACACTTGACTGAGAATAGGATCAGTACGAGTAGCTTTCGCTAGATCCGTAGAAGTAACTGGTAAACTCTCAATCTGTTTTACGTTGAAACATGAGGGGTCGGGTGCAGAATCACTAGCACAACAAACATTGAGTGGTAATCGAGACAATCCGTCAGCATTTGAGTGTTGCTGAGTTGGACGAAACTCGATAGTGTAGGAATATGCTGATAATCGAACTGCCCATCGTTGAAGACGTGCAGCTGTCATAGATGGAATGCCCTTGTTCGGACCCAGGATGGTTGTGAGCGGTTTATGATCCGTCACTAAAGTGAAATGGCGACCATATAGGTACGTATGGAACTTGTTTATGCCAAAGATAAGCGATAAAGCCTCCTTTTCTATTTGGGCGTAGTTACGCTCACTTGGTAGTAAAGTCCTGGATGCAAAAGCAATGGGCCTTTCACTTCCATCAGACATCACATGGGAAATCACAGCTCCTACTCCATAGGCTGATGCATCTCCTGCCAAACGAATAGGTAAGGAGGGGTCATAATGGACTAACACACTTGGAGACATCAGCTTCTCCTTTGCCTTTTTGAATGCTTGGTCGCACTCAGATGACCATGACCATGGTGTGTCCTGACACAACAATTTATTCAGAGGATGTAAGAGTGACGACAGATTTGGTATGAAACGACCATAATAATTTAACAATCCCAAAAACGACCTCAATTCCTGCACATTCTTCGGAGCCGGGGCTTGTTGTATTGCTTGCAACTTGCCCTCAGTAGGGTGTATACCCTCAGCATCAATTCGGTGCCCTAGGTACTGAACCTGGTCACGCATGAAAGAACACTTGGCTTTATTTGCTCGAATGCCATGCTCCTGCAGACGCTGCAAAACTTGTTCCAAGTTGTGAAAATGCTCCGACTCGGTAGTTCCCGTAATCAAAATGTCATCTATGTAACATATCACTCTCGGCACTCCCCGTAACACTGTGTCCATAACTTTCTGAAAAATTGCCGGCGCAGATGCTACTCCAAACGGCAATCTGGTATACTGGTATAGTCCTCGATGAGTATTAATGGTCAAATAATTTCTAGCTGAATCCTCGAGAACTAACTGATTATAAGCATGAGAGAGATCGAGGGTAGTAAACTGCTTACCACCTGCTAACGTAGCGAATAGATCCTCAGGTCTGGGTAATGGATATTGATCTACATCTAATGAAGGGTTGATGGTAACTTTATAGTCCCCACAGATTCTCACACGTCCATCCTTTTTAGGCACAACCACAATTGGTGCTGCCCAATTTGAATGAACCACTCTCTCAAGGACACCACTATTCTCCAATCGATTTAACTCCTCTTCAACACTTGCTTTCAAGGCATATGGTACGGATCTGGGACGATGGAACTTCGGCCTGGCCTCAGGCATCACAGCCAAATCCACTTTGTAGGGGTTGATGGTTCCCAGTTCATCCTTGAAAATTTCCTGATATTTCTCCAGCAGCCCGTTGAGAGACCTCTGAGGTGGCAACACAGCCTTTATAGATCCCCAGTCCAACTTGATGTGATGGAGCCAATTTCTCCCTAATAAGGAAGGTCCACTTCCTCTGACAATGACCAGAGGTAGCTCCAGTGAGGGTTGTTGCTGGTATGTAACAGACACCGTTGCTTCACCCAGAACCTCCATCGGCTCACCCGTATAAGTCTTAAGAGCCACAGTAGACGGATGAATCTCCTGTCCTGGGAATAGCGTATCAAAATGTTGCTCTCCCATAATTGATACGGTTGCACCTGTGTCAAGCTCCATGTTGACTTGCTTCCCACAAAGTCCTACTTCCAGAGTGATAGGCTTAGTTGTTGAAGCATCCGACAGTGCAAACAAAAAAAATTCCTCGGGAGTGTCTGAGGAATCCGCTTCCACCCACCTAGTACCAGTAGGTTGTCGTGGTGAAGACTTCTTCTTCCTATGGCTTGATCCATGTGAAGTGGAAGGCGGGGCACGTTTGGTATAGCCAGAGCGACCAGATTTGCACACTGGTGCAATATGCCCATGTTTACCACACTTGTGGCATGTTGCCTCACGAAACGTACAATCTTTCTCGTGGTGATCACGACCACAGCGATAGCACTTCCTCTTAGCCTTGCCAGGAAGATGAAGAACTTCCAGTGTAGCACTAGAGTTACTAGGCGCATGAAATTCCTTTGCATTTTTCTCAGCAGTTTCCATGCCCTGGGCAATTTCCATAGCTCGGGCCAAGGTGAGACCAACTTCAGCCAAGAGTCTCTTCTGAATGAGTTCATTTCTCACTCCACAGACTAGTCTATCTCGAAGAGCCTGATCCAGAAAAGTGTCAAACTCACAGCGAATGGTAAGTCGACGTAGGTCTGCTAAGAATTCAGCAATGGTTTCAGTGCTGGACTGGTTGCGCTTGTAAAAACGAAATCTCTCCGCAATTACTAGAGGTTTGGGGTCATAATGAGCCTTTAACCTTGTGACCAAGTCATCAAACGTCTGGTCCTGTGGACGGGTTGGTGCCAGAAGACTTCGTAGCACCCCGTACACTTTAGGTCCTATGCCATACAGCAACGCAGATACCTTTTTCTCCGCCGCTACAGTGTTTGCGTCGAAGTAGAGCTCCAGCCTCTCCAGATACGTGGTAATAGTTTCCACTTGCGGGTCGAACTCCTGAATGTTTCCCAGCACTCGTGGTGCAGCCATTTGTATCCCGTCTGCTCGTCGCCAGTTGTAATATCGTGGGACGCGGGGTTCGACAAGTTAGCAAAGAGATTTAAAGAGAGTATTGTAATTCATATCACACTCCATATAATGCACAGCACATAAGACAATGACACACAAAAACAAGAGGGGGCCCGCGCATGCGGGTAAATGATAATGACGTCACAAGAATAGGAAATGAATAAATGAAATAATGAATAGTTAATACGTTCGATACACTACAAGGGCCAAATACCTGTAGCTTGTAACTAAGGTGAATGACAGTGATCTAGTTGATATATACAAACAAAAATGAAAGATCGACGATGCACGACGGTCGACGAAGGTACACGAAGAAAAGAATAAATGAGCATGCGTGAATAAATAAAGTTAATAATGAAATCAAACGTTATTTGTTGAGACAGTTAATCACTCATCTGATTGGCTGTGTTTACACTCACGTAAATACTAAGCCAACCATCTCGTGATATTCTCCTGTATCAAATGAATAATGCTTCAGTATTAGATGCACATAAGTATACGAACATCCTACTGTGGCATGTAAAACCATTGAGAAATGATTGTTTCAATTATAACAAAATTATTTTATGAGCCTGCAAGTAAATCGTAGAGTTTGGCCGCTATGTGCAAGTACGAATAAAAAATTTTGACGAGGGTCTCACCGTGTCTGGTTTCCTTAGGTACAACCACATATATAATAGAATGTAAGTTATCTGAACACGGTGGGTCTTCAGCCACCAGTGCTCTAACCACTGAGCTACGACAACCCTAGACTTCCAAGACCTTCACATTTTTCCTTTATACTGTTGAGTAGTACCGCTAGCTGCAGTCTCATACTCAACAAACCACCAATTATGTGCCGTCATAACACCTTCGCGGTTTCGACCGGATACACCTCTCCCTCCCGGGAGAAGCCATAATTTGTGTATTGAAAACTTCTGCGACGACCAAGTTTTTTCCATTTTTTTCCTTTGCTTTTATCCCCAGACCCCTTTAGGTGAGAAATTTCTATCCAATTCATTAATGTCTGTACATGCTAATTTAGTCACGTGCTTAAACCTGGCTAACCACTAGGTGGTACACCTCTAATTCAAAAGTTTATAATTATAAAAAAATAAAAATTAAAAATTAAAAAATTTAAAAAATTTAAATTTAAAAAATTAAAAAAAAAAAAAAAGGTGGTACACCTCAGAGACAATTGTAAACAAAAGCAGTCGTAGTTTGGTTACTTCATTTCTACCCTTATGCTTGACTTTCTGGTTCATTTACGCTCAGGACTTTGTTGCTTGCTATTCAGGGCTCAATAGCAAGCTATAATGTGAGGCACGTTTGTAACGGGGTTGTTTATTATGTGTTTTGTGGTAATTTGTGTGTTACTGGTCAGCCGTCATATTAGCTCTGCTAGTTGGCTCTGCCTTCGCAATGCATATACAGAAAAAAAGCCTACAACAAGCAGAGTGTATTTTCTGAACAAGGTTGAGCAAATAACATAGTACATGTACTCGAACTTACCTCAGCAAGAGACCCTGTAGTGCTTCCTAGAGCCATCGGTTCACAAGGTGAAAGCCTAGCTCTAGAACACTAATCACTGGAAAATCACTCAATACTGAACTGTCATTCAAGTGAGCCAATAACTCAATAGAAAGCTAGCCTGCTAATAGTCCGTGTGTAGAGAGGAGAGGGGGAACAAGTTTTGTGTATTTTTTCTTTGGCTGTCACCCTTAATTATCTGAATTAGGTGCTAACAGCTTCTATTTGTTCTTTTTTTTTCTTTTCTTTTTTTACCTTGGGTGGGAGTCCCAACTTCAAGCCAACACTGGTGCAGGAGTAATCAGTTGTTGTTGTTTTGTTTGTTTGTTTTGTTTTGTTAGCTATCTTAAATTATTATAATATCATTATATTTGTTGTTGTTTTTAAAGCAAGTTAAGAATTTTTTAAGGTTTTATATGAAATCTTGATCAAAGGGGAATGGGATGGGAGGGGGGGAGGGGGTGGTTAGGATGAGTAAAGACACCACTTTTCACAATGGGGCATCAAAGCTTGCTTTCCTTATGGCACTTCTTTAGGCTTGCTTATCCAGACATAAAAAGAAGTTACTGATTGGTTTTGACTTTTGTGGTCCCTGATACTGTTTCAAAAAGTTTAGGCAAATGTTTCATGCAAAATCCTATTATTATTAGCACGATTAATGTACGCTGCACACGATCAGGCCCCAGTTGGGTCAGCCGTGCACAGACTAGGTTCAAAGGGCATTTAAGAGTGGCCGCTGTAAGGTCAAAGGTGAGGGTCAGCCGTTCTGCACATAACGTCTTTCAAAAAAATAGCTCTAGAGTATACAGAAATGGGGGAAGGGGTTATTTAATAAAAATTGCTAGCGGAATAAATGTTCCAAATTTTTTATCAGTTTTTCTTGGAATTTAATAATGAGAACAACAATTTTTTTACTCACAGGTAAACCTAGAAAAAAATGAACTGCACCAAAATAAAAAATTGCAAATAAACCATGAAATGAAAAAGAACTCGTTGCCTTGCAGTAGAGTATTAGCTAGTAGTGCACCGAATTGCGGAGCTCCATCTTACCCACCCTCCAAGAAAGTGCTACAAAGTTTTATAACCAGGCCCCGATATTTCCTCCAGATTCGCTCTAAAATTAGTGAGCGGCGCGGCGCCTTCGGCACGTACTTAGTCCTTGATGTAGTGACACTTGTATACTTACTATTGTAAATATACAATTGTATATTATATATTATTGTATACTTACTATTGTATATTGTATATTATTGTATACTTACTATTGTAAGTATACAATAGTAGTAATCGCACATAGCAACTGTCAACAAAAGATTGCGTAGGCGGTGTGCGGCCAACATTAATCCACGATAATCGTAGTCCCGCGTAGCCAGACTCTTTACTGAACCTCTACGCTGGGAATGGGTCTGGGGGTATGTGGCAGTCCATTACCGTTAGCAAATTACCAAAAATAGCCCTCCTCAACCACAAATAGAGATTCCTTTGCGTATCAGCCACCCTTTCCAAAGCTAAGTTTAGCAATCATGACAAATTTTTTGGTAGGAATTCAGGTATAAATGAGGTGGGGTACTCACTACTTCCACATTCCTCCAGACAAGTCATATTGACAGCTATCGGGTCGAAGGTGAAAGAATTTCTAAGCGCTGCGACTGGATCAAAGGTTGACGGGGCTTCTCGGTGCATAGTGGGATTCATTTTTTATTCACCTTCAATTCGACACGAGTGAGCGGTGCCTGTCTCGCTCGCTAGCCAATTACCGGCAATATGACGAGTGTGGGCTAGCATTTACACGTTTGCCGCAGGCACTAGTGTAAACGCCACCGGCAGACGAGTGTTATTCCCTGGTATCCAATGATTAACATATTTCTTGTGCGCGGACTACGCGCGAATGGCATAGAAACCGAGTGGCTAAAGTAATGGATGCTGCCTAGAAGTCTTTCGATTCTTTTTTTTTTTCTGATGAAGTCTTTGAAAATCTTTTCTCTAATACTCGAGGTGGAGTAGAAAATTGTGAAAGGCAAGAAGTACTGCCATCTTGTAACATTGAGAGTGAACAATCAGTTATAGTCTGTCCAAGTTGAGTTGGCCAGAAAAAAAACTTGAATAACTTTCGAGCGGAAGCAGCTACGTATCCGATGTTTGCACCAATAGAAAACTCGCGCTGAAACGGTTAAAAGTATCTCCTCAGTATACTCAAAAACTGGAGAGAAAGTGCTGTTCCAAAACTCAATACAAAAGTCTATGGGAATAGAAAAACCACAAGTTTCCCGCTCAAAACGTCCCTGCTTTTTTAGTCATGAGTAAGGCTCAATTGACCACCCAGACCTTCTTCGTCAAGAATTTGTAAACAGTAAGCGGCTTATTCTCGGATTGCTGCGTTTCTAGCTTTGTATCACGAATAGTTTAGGTTGTGGGTGAGTAAACAGGATAGTGGGAGTGTCCCGTTGTCGCTGAGGGTACCAAATCACCTGATAGAATGTTGGTAAGATTATATGTCTACCTGTTCAACAACGAATGCCCTATAGCCAATATATTATTTCAGAGTGATATAGCTATCATTTAGCTAGCAACTTGGTAAGGATTTTAAGGATTAGGACCAACTGGGCTGTACTCCACCTTCAACTCGGATCACAACTACATTTTGTATATCAATTTTCTATGTAAAGGCACTCAATAGGCTTATTCAGTACATATTAAATGGAATTTTAAGCATCAGCAAGTGCAGGAGGGGGCGTTGCCCCAATGTAGACCTTTTTGCCAAATCGCACTACGAGGCCAAAAGGGATAAGTGTAATTTAAAACTCGACCGTTTATTAATAGCTGGAGTGTTATAAGTTAAAATAATACTTTAAGTTTACGTAACCTATAAAATGGGGAGGCTTACTCGCTATTTGTGCTCAAGCAGTTGGTAATATGCCTATTAGCTTACGCGCAGGTTCTTTTTGTGAAAACATTGTAAGTGTGCAAAGCGTGCGATGAATCCATCTTTCCCACTGACAGAGAAACCGAGCGAAACTACATTCTTGCTCTATTCGTAAACCAAATAATAGATAGATAATGAAGTCAAGGATCAACAGCCCACTGAACCTTGAGGGTTGTGGGCTGGGGCGCATTGCTGGCTCCCATGCTGAACGGTGCATTGCCCACTCTTATTCTAATCCTCACGCACTAAATGTACGATCATCATTGTCCGGCGCATGTTATTGTAACTATCGCCAAAACATGCCGCATTTAGTAACGGCCAAACCCTCTCACTTTATTGCCAATATTAGTCCAGTCAAAGTGATCAGTATTCTCGAGAGCATAGAAACTCCTGAATCAGTAGATTGCATGCTATAGTAGAGATTTAAGCTGACATGACTTTGTCACTTGAGAATGGAGGCGGAGCAAATAGGGGTTACATAGTGATAGAGAGAAGAATGAACAGTAGTGCTGGTAATGAATCTTAAAGCCACAGTACACTATTAATGTGACCAAAGTAGGATAGTTTGTAGAGGTGTAAAAATCTGGGAACTGGTAAGCTAGACTGGATGCTATAATACCTTATTTGAGTGTATTTAGCATGTGATAATATCATAGATAGCTGCCACCACAAAATCCAGAAATATTATTGCCAAAGTATCTATAATAGATGCTTAGAACCTACCATAGATATCCTCAAAATATTGCCTGTAGACAAAACTTAACTTTGTACCAAAAGAGTATTGACATTGCATAAAACAAAAGTTTGTTTTCTTTAACTGCAAGTGAGATCATATAATTATGGTATACAATAATATGTTGTGGTCCTTTCAGCTTCGAAAGAAAATCCATTTCTTTTTTATTTGTACGAAGCTTGATTGTACAAATGGTCACTCCATTCCCATCTGAAAACAGGGAATTCTAAATTGGAGTATAAGGTCTTGTCTTGTAAACCACACTGGATGTCACGACTCAAGTACACTCTTGTAGTATTAATTGGTATTTTGGAGTGACCCTCACTGCAATAACTGCTAATATTGGACATTATTATTTCCCCCTCAAAACATTATCCAGATCTTATTTGGTCATTTAGCTACATTACTTGAAATGCTAACTGTAGTATATAAGTTATACCATGGCAACTTGCAGAATTGTTGCAAAATAACTGCCCTTTCCCTAGGGCAATCATCTATCCACATTAATACTGTCTACCTCACATTGCTCACATGCCAATGATACAGTATAGACCATAATAACATGAGCTACAGTATTATTGTTATATTATTATTTATTATTATTATTATTATTATTATTATTATTTGCTATGATTATCGTTATTATTATCATTTACCAATAAATTTATATCATTATTATTGACAATGCAATACAAGTATACTGATAGTTAAGATTTAGTATGCTGTGTGTTGTGTGACATGTAAAGTGATTTTAGAATGGAATTACTTAGAGTCACAATGGTCTTGCTACCTGTTGTCCCTTAATTTAATCTTGTGAAAATCATCTGTTACATTCCCTTGAGTTCTGTTGTCTGAAGCAATTCATATTCAAGCAATTCTCTATAAGTTATTAAAAACTAATTTATCGTGTTCTCAGGTTAAGAAAAAAATGTTGAGATTTTTATCTTCCCCGTCTTGTTGGTGTTTGTACTAGGAGCAGTGACCTTCTGTAGGATCTCATGAAATCCAGATCAGTGAGTATATATTACTCAGTTGGGGTCATTTGTTCCCAGTACAAAGAAACAACATTTCAGGTTGTTCATTTTTGCTTTTTTGTTGTTGTTGCTGTTGTTTGCATTGTTTGCTTTGTTGGTTAGTTACTTTGTTATTGTTGTTGTTGTTGTTGTTTTTACTTGCAAGGGAAAGGTTCACTATTCAGTAACTTTTTAATAATTCCGCCATTCTTGGTCAAATAAATAAATTTACAGCAGTATTTCTCGTAGTTGACTATAGTGTAACCAATGTTTGACATCATACACAAGAAAAATAATGTAACAGTCTCAGTTGAAATAAATTATCTCGAATAACAACGCCACTAAGTCCTTGTATGGACCTGCCAATTTTTTCCAGTATTTAGATTGGCCTGTAAATTGTTAGCACCATATACTCCTTTCATGTACATCAAGTTCAGAATGATTGCTGTCGTCTTCCAGAATTACTTTTGATGCTCCAATTTCATTGGAGAATATAGGGAAGATGAAAAAGGAGTGTGGATTGATGGGGTTGAGGTTGGTGAAGGGGGCAGGGGGTCTGAAGTTCAACGACCTTCTGTAAGGAAAGAAAAGCGTATAATGTCAGTATAATATAAAGTTAATATATTCTTCCTTTTAATTAAAATAAACAGTGATAATCAAAAAACAAAGTTTGTATAGTGCAGTATTGTATTCTATTAACTTCTTGCGCATTTACCTAGACCCTGGTAGAGGAGTTGTTGGTGGAAGTAGAAGATGTGAATCCCTCAAACACTTCTTGGTCAATGGCTTCCACCAGATTTGTGTCAATTACAGTAAGTTTGGCAGGCTGGGAGGTGCCATTGTGCAGCTGTAAAAAAAAATATCTGTAATCTATGTAATCTGCATGTGATATAGTATTGGCAGAAGTTATAGATATTAGCTGACAATAATTTAGCATGTACATATTGACCTAGCTAGTATTGTTTTATACTAGTGTCACTAAAGAAGTTTCTCATTTATCTACTCACATGTGCAATGAAGAGGTTCCAACTGCTTCTTGTCCTGATTGTCCCAGGACGCTAGTCAAATACAATAACTGCTTCTAAGTAATAAATTTGATCCCTAAATCAATATCATAATATATAATTATTTTCAACAAATAGTAAAATAACTACATAGATTTAAGAATACATCAAATCAAAGTAACCAATAACAATTTTACTAGTGGTGTGCTTGAGCACAAATGGCGAGCGAGCCTTAAACTACACTATTGTTAAATGATTGATTTTAACAACTAACACTCAAGCTACTAAAATAAAGCCGAGTTTTTAAATTACGTATGCGGTAAAGGGGATTCAATACCATAGTAACCGCTCCCCACAACTGTTTGAATTGAAAAAGAAGCAACAAAATCAAATCACGTTATTTAAAATTTTCTTTGTGACATTCTTAATAGTAGTTGTAACGCACAATACTTGCACACAACTGAACATACCTATGCAAGACTTACCTTCGTGGTTCATCTAGTGGACAATGAATTTTCAAGTAAATGCTGTTGAGTAGGGCTTAGCGTATTAACTTACCACCGCCACTAACTCGAATAGAAATGGAGCTCCCATAAGTTTTTGAGTTTTAACTGCACCCGCAAAACAATTCAAAGCGGTAAACAATTCAATTTCTAAGGTGATACGGGAAATGGTCGCTAAACCGGAGCAGTAAACAATTCAATTTCTAAGGTGATACGGGAAATGGTCGCTAAACCGGAGGATTCTGTTTAGTGAAGTTAGGGACGGGGTCGAACGCGGAGCAAACACAAAAATACGTAGGGTCAAAGTACAAAATGACATACGTACGTCCAAACATATACATACTGATAAACAAACATCCCCGATTTTCAATTGTGTTAACCCTGTAAGTGTCTCGCCAATTACCTATCAATGTCTAAAGATATGCACTATAAGTGGTACTCTCTCTTATTACCAGTCCATTGACACAAAAACTATGCTCTGCTTATTTATAGCGCAATCGCTCTGGAAGATGCTGACTTGCCATCAGTAACTATTTGGTAGAAAGTCAGATGGATAGAATGCACCTCTTGATTTCTTCTTCCAAATTACTTCAGTAAATCGTGTGTACCTACCACACAAAATGATGCCAAGAGTAACACTACAATTAAAGTCCTACTGAATACTTCTCATTTGAACATAAGAATAAATGAGTATCGTACATTAATTTTTTGACCAAACTCTAGCTAGCTCTAGCTACTTGGTATGATGACATCAATTACTGCTACCACCTATAATCCAATTATTTATCTATCTCTGTTTTATATTGTTTTACCTTCAGTAACTGTAGCATAGGCATTGACTGTTCCTTGTCTGTAGTGTTCATCGGCAAGGAAAGAATTTCTGTTCACATCAAAAATCACTAGTTCAAGGCTAAATGTATAAACACTGTAGTTATTACTTGCTAAAATATCTTACCTCTTCATTTTCAATATAATATTCTATGGGATTTGCTGTAGATTTCATCCTGTTTCCATACTTTACAGAACTCTTGTAAATTCCAGAGATGTTCTATCTTTATGTTGAATAAGCTAACACAGTAATAACCATACCGAACATAGGAGGATTTAACTTCTGGCTCAATCGATTTATTTATTTTTAGAATTGGATGTTTCCAAACTACAATAGTTCTTCCGAATATCTGTCAATAGGTCACATGATAAATGCATTAATAGAACTGGCACACTATGTACAACAAGTAACTTACATTACATGAGAAGTTATTATCAAAAAAATTGATACCAATAGTTTTCATGCTCATTATCCTTGAAGACTTGTCTGTGATCATTAGGTTGGAGAGAGGGAAAGGGAAAAGGGGTGTGGGAGGTTGAGGTTGGTTAGGGAAGAAGAAGGGAGGGAGGGAGGGAGGGAGGGGGGAAGGGTCAGAAGGCCAACAGCCTTCTGTAAGAAAACAAAAAAAAATTATTATCCAAAATAATAATTAGTGCAGTAATATCATATTCTACTTCCTACTTGCACTTACCTAGACCCTGGTAGAGGAGTTGTTGGTGGAAGAAGAAGTGGAGGATGCGAATCCTTCAAACACTTCTTGATCGATGGCTTCCACCAGATGTGGGGCAACTACAGTAACTTTGGCAGGCTGGGAGGTAAAGTCAAAGTCAAAATTACTGCTGTCACCACTATGCAGCTGTAACAAAAATAATAATAAATCTGCTATTATAATAATTCTGCTACAGTATTGACAGAAGTTATAGGTATTAATTGACAAATATTTTAGCATACATATTGACCTAGCTAGTATTGTTATGTGTCACTAAAGAAGTTTCATTTTCTATCTACTCATATATAGTATGTCCAATGAAACATTCTTGACATAAACCTACCACTTGTGGTTTGAATGGAGGTTCCAATTGCTTCTTGTCCAGCTTATCCCAGTCTATCTCCCAGAAAAATGGGTGCTTTCTGATGGGATTATCCTTTTCCATATACCCAAGCCTTGTACTAGGATTTCTGTTCAAAAGCTGCATGAGTAAATAAAATCCAAGTTTATAATAATACCAGAAAAGTAACAAAAATAAACTTACAGCATTCAAGAAGGTGATGACCCGCATGCTGGTATTTTGTGGGACACTCACTTTGGATGTGAGGATTGCCTGGACCAGTTCCAGTTCATTCACTCCATGGAAGGGCATCTATAGGACAATATCACAATATGTTACATTTTATACACGTGTACAATTTACAATCCAAGACATGAATGAAGGCTAGCCTAGTGGCAAGGGTTCTTGAACTACGATAAAAACCGATTTTTTAGAACTATTTTGTAGCCAATGGACATGCTGCTGATTTTTCTTAACATTTTGAAGGATGGAAGTGAGCAGAAAATATGAGACTTCCGATGATTCCACTAATGTATTTGTGTTTTTCTCTGTGTTGATAATTAAAGTGAACTTATGTGTCTAATTTTAAGATCAAATCGCCATTTTTTTTATGTGATCTCAATTTCAGCAAAAGGAAATAAAGTACTACAATTAAGTACTGTATATTATTAACTCAGAATTTGCCAGTGCAACAAAAGATTATCAAAAAAAAGACTGGACATCACTAGCTGAAGCTCTACCTGCCATTGTACAAGAGAACCATGTCAGAACAGCACCTGGCTGCTTCCAATGTGCTATTAACTGACACAAACAGACTATTCAAGAAGCATTGAAGAAGACCTCTGCTCTATTTGCAGCTGCATTCCATTCTAGTACTGATGTATACAGCCAGTTTCATCATACCTGCTTTATATTAGCTATCAACAGCCAAAACACACATACACAGCACAATGAATAAAGAGGAGTTTAAGACTAGATAATATTAACTCAGTGTAGCAATAACAATTCATATTATGTAGTTTAAGTTTGGTATAATTTTTGAATAATTTATAATTGCCTATTACCATAAATATCCATAAAAACCAGAAATAAATTTAAGACAAAACTAAATAACAAGCTTGTAAAGTGTTGGGTGTTTACAAGCAGACCTCTACTCTATTTGTAGTTCTCTTTGGTCATTTTCTATTAGTTTTAATAGTTGCTTTGAACGATAATAACCTTTTTCCTTTAATACATTTTCAAAATGTCAATATGGTTATGTGTGTTACTATAAACAATATTTCACGTGTACTGATTTTTAGTTAGTGAAGACTCCTAACAATCTTCTAATGTCTTATTTGAATGAATCATTCAATAAAAGGAAGCATAACCATAACTTGCAGTTAAAATTGGCCCATCAGAAGGCCCATCAGAAGAATATAAAACATTTCAATTTTAGCAGCTAGCAATTCCTGCACAACAAAATAATTATGACTACTTACCACCCCAAATAGCATTTCATAGCACAAGACACCAAAAGACCACCAGTCAACTCCAAATGAATAGTTTTCTCGTTTTATGACCTAAGGAAACAACAAAACAATGAATTTGAAGTATTGCATGCATAAAATTATTGTTTTAATGTGACCGGCTCCCAGAAAATCGACCATTTGCAAAAAAAAATGAAAATTCATTTTTTAGCTTCAGTAAGCCCAAAATTTATCAAGAAGTACAATGAGCCCTTAAGCGTTTTTCTCCGACGCTTCTCCGCAAAGATACAAACAAAAACACTACACGCGTTTTCACCACTTAACGCTTTTACGAGAAAATCACTTTAAAGCCACGGTTACGCCCACATTTGCCGGGAAAAGAATGGCCGTTTGTTTACTCAAACCACGTTTTCTATAGATTTCTAGCCTTTTGGCCTTCTTGTTCACTAACTGGATATGCTGTAGTGCTTTGAAAAGCCATGGTCATTTTTACAGTACGTTCATCAGAAGGTTTATAGCGTTAGCTGTTCTCTCCGCCATATTGGTTTACACTATTAGGCTGGAGCTATTTCGCAGGAGTTGTTATGGTGACTCTGTGATGACATTTTTTTATAAGTTCGTTCACTGACCGCTTCAAAAGACAAAGTAAGTTTAGTGTATGAATACGCGATCTACTAACGCTGAAATTTTGCACAGAAGTCGAGAAACCCTTGTACTTACCCCTGTTAAAAAAATTTAAATCCAGGAAGAAAAAAATTTTCGGCTTTTTCAACATTTACGTGTTTCAATAATTGGCGAGCGAGCGTAGCGAGCGAGACACTTACAGGGGTAACACAATCGAAAATCGGGGATGTTTGTTTATTTATTTATATATATGTTTGGACGTATGTATGTCATTTTGTACTTTGACCCTCCGTATTTTTGTGTTCGCTCGGCGTTCGACCCCGTCCCAAACTTCACTAAACAGAATCCTCCGGTTTAGCGACCATTACCCGTATCACCTTAGAAATTGAATTGTTTACCGCTTTAAATTGTTTTGCGGGTGCTGGGAGCTCCATTTCTATTCGAGTTAGTGGCGGTGGTAAGTTAATACACTATTTGTCACAGTTATAAGCACTACTCAACAGCATTTACTTGACAATTCATTGTCCACTAGACGAACCACGAAGGTAAGTCTTGCGTAGGTATGTTCAGTTGTGTGAAAGTATTGTGAGTTACAACTACTATTAAGAATATCCTAAAGAAAATTTTAAATAACGTGACTTGATTTTGTTGCTTCTTTTTCAATTCAAACAGTTGAGGGGAGTGGTTACTATGGCATTAAACCCCCTTTACCGTATATGGGTAATTTAAGAACTCAACTTTATTTTAGTAGTTTGAATAAGAATAGTGTAGTAGTTTAACTCGCTCGCCATTTGTGCTCAAGCACACCACTAGTTTATTGCAAATGGTCGATTTTCACGGAGCGGGTCACGTTATGTGATTTAATTTGATTTATGCCGCTTTTGAAGTTATTGTTTTCAAATAATACTTTCTTAGTAGTTGTTATATTATTATATACATGTACATTGCTATGGCAACCATACCTCAGGTGCCATATACTCCACAGTGCCCGCATAGTCATTCGAAGTAGTCACTCCTGGAATGATATTCTCACAGCTCACACCAAAGTCAGCCAATACACAGTGACCCTCAGCATCCAGCAAAACATTCCCTGCCTTCAAATCTCTAAAAGAAGTACATTACCAAATTTTTCATTAAAGTATGGATTGAAGATGCTGACCAAACCAAAGTTTTAAAAGTGTATTTAATCACAACAATAAATTTAGTTTACCTGTAAATGATTCCATGTTTGTGGAGAAATTGCAATGCTGCTAATATTTCTGCCGCATAAAATCTGTGCAAACAGTGCAGTAGTTTGATTTATGTGACAGTTTACATTATCTAACATTACCTTGCTCTCTTGAGTCCTACCCCCACACCATTACTACAATGGGAGAAGAGGTCACCACCACTCAGGTAGTCCATAGTGAAGAATAAGTGACTCTGTTGAATAATAGCAAAATATGTAAACGCTTACAATATGAAATACAGCAGGATAAATACAGTAGAAATGTACTAGACAGGCCAACAGACAAACAGACAAACAAACAAACAGCAGACAGACAGACAAACAGACAGACAGACAGTCAGACAGACAGATGAACACATAGACAGACAGACTGACTGAGTGACAAGCAGACAGATGGACACATAGACGGACATATAGACTGCAGACAGACAGACAGACAGACAGACAGGCGGACGGACACATAGACAGACAGGCGGACGTACACATAAACAGATAAACAGACAGACAAACAGACAGACAAACAAACAGACAGACAGACAGACAGACAGACAGGCAGGTGGACGGACACATAAACAGGCGGACAGACACATAGACGGACAGACAGGAGGACAAACACATAGACGGACAGACAGACAGACAGACAGACAGACAGACAGACTGACTGACTGACAAAGAGACAGATAGACAGACAGACAGACAGGCGGACGTACACATAAACAGATACACAGACAGACAAACAAACAGACAGACAGGTGAACGGACACATAAACAGGCGGACAGACACATAAACAGGCGGACAGACACATAGACAGACAGACAGACAGACAGACAGACTGACTGACTGACTGACAGAGAGACAGACAGACAGACAGACAGACAGACAGACTGACTGACTGACTGACAGAGAGACAGACAGACAGACTGACTGACTGACTGACAGACAGATAGACAAACAGACAGACAGACAGACAGACAGACAGACAGACTGACTGACTGACTGACTGACTGACTGAGAGACAGACAGACAGACAGACTGACTGACTGACTGACTGACTTACTGACTGACTGACTGACAGAGAGACAGATAGACAAACAGAGAGACAGACAGACAGACAGACAGACTGACTGACTGACTGACAGACAGACAGGCAGACAGGTGGACGGACACATAGACAGGCGGACAGACACAGACTGACTGACTGACTGACAGAGAGACAGATAGACAAACAGAGAGACAGACAGACAGACAGACAGACTGACTGACTGACTGAACAGACAGACAGGTGGACGGACACATAGACAGGCGGACAGACACATAGAGAGACTGACTGACTGACAGACAGACTGACTGACTGACTTACTGACAGAGAGACAGATAGACAGACAGATAGCCAGACTGCCAGACAGACAGACAGACAGACAGACTGACTGACTGACTGACTGACTGACAGACAGATAGACAGACAGGTGGAAGGACACATAGACAGGCGGACAGACACATAGACAGACTGACTGACAGACAGACTGACTGACTTACTGACAGAGAGACAGATAGACAGACAGATAGCCAGACTGCCAGACAGACAGACAGACAGACAGATGGATGGACACATAGACAGACAGACAGCAGAAAGACGGACACATAGACGGACAGAATGAGCAGAAAAATACACAGACTGGCTGACTGACATACAGACAGACGAACAAACCACCAATTTGCAATTATCTCTGGCATCTCCAGCAATATTTAGAAGCGGAATAACAATTTAAAGTTGTGAGTGTAATCACAATGAATAAACTTACTGGACTGGCAAATGTGGAATGCAGTGTGGGGAGGTAAGGGAAAGTTGAGCCAAGAGATAGGACTCTCTTCTCCACAAAAGTTGCTGCCACCACATCACGATTCAACACATAAGTCTTTTTCAGAGCCTTTATTGCCACAAATTGTTGAGTTCCAATTTCTCTCGCCAGAAAAACCTATAAGTTGTGTAAATGTATACTAATTATTGTTAGAACATCCTACTAGTGATGTGCTTGAACACAAATAGTGAGAGAGCCATTGTGCACAAAAAAATAAGGAAGAATCTGATAAAAGCAACAAAATATGTACACAAAAATAACAATAAGGCTACATTTTTAGTTCCTGAAGCTCACCTCAATTTTCCCGAGTAGCTAGTAGTAAAAATCGACTATCCATATGATCAATAGTTCCTAAAGAAATGCACTCCAGCTTAAAAAAAAGATGAGTTTTAAAATACATGTATGTATAATAAGAGATTTCAAAGCCTTAAAACGTGCCGCGGCTAACTGTTCGGCTTAAAAAAAACACAAACAAGAATTTCTAAGAAAATACCACACAGTTTTGAGCCTATTCTTATTTAAGACTTGTTTCTGATGTAGAAAAAGCTGTGTAAAGGCAGACAATGTATCTTTTTAATGTTCACTTTGTGCTATTCTTTAGCTAAGCAGTCACCGTAACACACAACACTTTTACAAGCACTTATTCTCTGGATATATCAACTCAAGATATATCCTTGTGACTTGACTAATAAACAATGAATTTTCAAGTAAGAACAATTCTGTTAGTAGAGCGTATAGCTATTACGAACAGCGCATTGATCAAGACTTACCATCGCCACTAATTTGTACAGAAAATTAATTGACTTAATGCGTGTGTCTGCAAAACATCAGATATGTCAATTCAGAGGGTCAAAATTGAAAATACAGGTAAAGATCACTAAACAAAAGGATTCTGCTCAGTGGGGTATGGGGACGGGGTTAACCTTCAAGCGAACACAAAAAAAAAAGGATCTAAGTAAAAACTGACATATGTACGTCCACGCATTATAACCAATTATCCCCGATTCTCAATTGTACTCCTGATAGTGTAACACTCATTTCACTTGCTTGCCAATAATTATAAAAGCATTACATAATGATATATCTAATAAGAACATATCATGCATTGAATTCTGTCATTGCTAACTTCAGCTTGGATAGTATTAGTGTATTAACTTACTTTCCCGTATGTCCCTTCCCCGACCACTTTGACCATTTCAAAATCAGACAACTGATATTGCTTCAAGGTGTTACTGGAGGTCACAGAGGAAGGAACATTAATGTTGCCAACTAGTGAGGAGGAAGAAGTGCCACATGGAGTGGTGGAATCTAAATCAGTAATTTAATCATACAAAAAAGACTATATATATATATAATAGATATATATATGTGAGCTGCTCTGCGAAAACCAGACATTTCCCTAAAAACGCAATTGTACATTACGGCTAAAAGTATGAAAAAAGTGAATTATTTTTTAATTTTATATTTTTCCATATTTATAAACTTCTAACCTTTGTCTAGCTCTCTGCCAAGTTTCATTTTCTAAAGTGATCGTTTTCTTGGCAAGTGAGCATGTCAAAAATGGGAACTCTAAAGATAGCCATTCTCCGCGAATTTCCAATTGGAGTGTCACGAACAATAAACATTTTGAAGTTACCGACTTCAAACGCGTGTAAGTTTAAAACGCTCAAGCGCACGCCGGCGGCAAATAGCTTATTTTAAAGCAGAAGATATGTGACATGGCATGGGAAAAGGGGGGACTTTGGCAATTATTGAAACTTAGAGAAATTCAATTTTTAAGTAGGAAGGTCAAATTTAGTAACATGATGACATAATCATGAATTTCTGACTTAAATTTAGCTAGTATGACATCATTTGAGGTGGCATTAAAAAGAGTGTTAGTTGAGCTAAAAGATGGTGTTTGAGCTATAAATCTGGAGTGAGTATTGTGGAAGTTACAGGGAGCTAAATTTGATAGATAAGTTAGGTGAAGACAAGCTTACTGGAGTAGAGTGTGCTAAGTTGTTGGAGAAAGAGATAGAACTACTTTTGGCTGGAAATGGCTGAATCTACAGATGTCTTTACTGCCAGTGATAGTTCTGAAGACCTCTCTCCTGTTACTGAGTTTGATTATAGCAGTATTGACCTGGATGAAGCTAGGAAAGTGGATACTTTCTTCACCGATGGATGTGGTTGTAAACTTGGTCCCAAGAAGTCAGCTTGCTCTAGTGTCTTATCAAGGGACTTGGCAACAACAGTAAGAAATAATTGCCTTCAGCTAGAGAGTAGTGAACTGGATCTTGTCATTTTTTCTCAGCTTCAAGCATTACGTACCCATCCAGAACAGCCAGTGACATGTCAATCATCAAGCTCATCTTATCGGTACACAACCTTTTATTTCCATTCCTTAAGAATATGCCTGAAATCCTTTCTATTCATTCATGCTGTAAGTCATAAGCGATTTGAATCACTTCAGAAGCATATTGACTCTGTTGGACTAGTTCCTCGTGTTCATGGCAATGTAAAACGTCTTCCATCCAATACACGCCCACGAGAAGATATGTATCGAGCTCTTGGCTTCATTGGTAACTTCTCCGAAATTCATGGATTACCTCTGCCAGGAAGGATGCCTAATCATCGGGATTCTGATTTGGTTATTCTTCCTTCTGACATGTCTAAATCATATGTTTACAAAAAGTATTCCGAAAATTGTGAACAATCAAATGAGTTCCGTTTCAAGCGTAGGAAGTTTGAAGATATTTGGCATGATTTACGTCCAAATGTAGTAACTAATAAGCCTGCTACAGACTTGTGTCTGACTTGTCAGTTAAATACGGACAGAATTTCAAAGTCTTTTGCGCTTTCTGAAGAAGACCGTGAACAGCTACACGTGTTGGCTGCTAAACATCTTTCTCATGCTCGTTCTGAACGTCACAGTTATCGATTGCAGTGTAAGACTGCCACTGATCAGTGGAAAGAACATACAGAGAAAACTCCAAGACTACCTTATGAGGGTGAAATGCATTACAGTTTTGACTACGCCCAGCAGATACATTATCCGTTTAATGATCAACAGCCTGGTCCAGCCTACTTTCTAACTGCAAGAAAGTGCCAGCTCTTTGGAGTGTGTAGTGAAGCTCAATCGAAGCAGGTTAATTATCTGATCGAGGAAGCAGATGTAACTGGCAAAGGAGCAAACACAACCATTAGTTACGTTCACCACTTTTTGGAAAATTACGGTGTTGGAAGTAGCAAAATCAAGCTACACTGTGATAATTGTGTAGGCCAAAATAAAAATAATGCCTTCATTTTTTACTTTTTGTGGAGAGTGATTACTGGAAGAGAGAAATCTATAACACTTTCTTTTATGGTAGCTGGACACACCAAGTTTAGTTGTGACCGCTATTTTGGCTTGATAAAAAAGAAATATAGACTGTCAAAAATTGATACCATGGAAGGAATCATTCGTGTTGTCAGAGAATCTTCTGATGGTTACAACATCCCTAAGCCTACTCGAAACACCACTACTCATGAACTTGAGGTGCATGTTTATGATTGGGTTGAGTTTTTTCGTTCACGGGATTTTCAGACTATTCCGAACATTCTCCGCTATCATGTCTTTCATTTAGATGCGTCTAATTTAAAGGTAGTCTATCTGAGAGAATATTCCACAGAACCTGAGGAAACAGTAACAATTTTGAAGAATGATCCTGTATTTGACAAGACACTATTACCATCAGAAATAACACCACAAGGATTAAGCTTAGAAAGGCAATGGTACCTGTATGAGAAAATACGAGTACTGTGTCACTCTAATCTGAGCCGTGATATTACATGTCCAATGCCGTCGCAGTCAAAGCCATTGCAATCGAAGCTGTCACGAGCTAAATCCAAAGAAAGCAGTTGTGACTCCAATACTGCAACAGCAACAAGTTCAACAGCATCTGCCGAGATTCCACTGGGTTCAAAGAGACCTCGTTTATGTAGCATATGCAGTAATCCAGGACACAATAAAAAGACCTGCCCAAGTAAATAGCCACCGCAGAAGTAAATTTTATTCATCATACTGTGTTTTCGTTCATAAATTCTATATACCATGATCCCTACATTAATTTCACTGGGTTATATTATGTGTGCAGTGAAAGTCATGTAAGCACGATATTTAAGTGTAACTAAAACAGCTGTATCTCGAAAGTAAAGTAAAAGTGGTCAATAATTTTTGCAGAAAGAATGTTTAATGTATAAGACATAGACAGGAAACAAAAAATTAAAAAGTCAAAAAATGTCAAAGTCCCCCCTTTTCCCATGCCATGTCACATATGATTTTTCTGAAAATGCCCAAATCTCAATTTTGAATTTTTAGGGAAACACCTGGTTTTCGCAGAGCCCCTCACATATTATGCTGACTGAATGAATGACGGAAAAACTAATTACTGTAACCCTCTCGCGAATGCACGCTCAGGGTTAATCGACAGTTAATTGTCAGTAATCACAAAAATCAGAGCTAGACAGATACACAGACAAACAGACAGACAAACAGACAGACTGACAGACAACAGACAAGATGACTACTACAACCCTTTCGTGTATGCGCAATGAGAATTAATAACAATAATAATAATTAGGTAAGAATTTTACTCCTATTGATATTTCAACATGGCAACCAATCACAAGTATTTGTAAGAATGAACCTACTACTAACCATGAGCTCTTTACCGAAAATACACTTAACACTAGAAATATAACCTTATTTTTAAAGAATAATTTGGAAGGGAAAATTAATACTAACCAGGCTTAGCTTGAGTCCTTTTCTTTCCCTTCCTCTTATTATACCACTTCTTGGCTGAACGAGCCACTCCTGTGGTAGCATTAGTAACAGTCAGCATTGTTCTCAAGAACAAATGAAACGTAAAGAGTTCCATGACAATCAGACAGGTTGTAACAATCTAAAAAAAATAGATGAAAAATAAATTATATTACCAAAAGGCTCCCTATTCGTAATGTTTACTATATATAGCCTAATGACAACAACTGCAAAAAAAACAGCTACTTTAATTTGTTATTATTATTATTATTATTATTATTATTATTATTATTATTATTATTATTATTAATACTACTAGATCTTTTATTATATACCTATTCTAATGTAAAGACTGACTTATTAGTTGATAAGAAAATTTTATAAAGATATCGACAACTTTTATATAAATATGTTGTATTAACAATTTCAAGTTTTTACCAATATTTCTAGCACATTCAACTTTATAAAAGTTATTACAGTCTTACCTGATAATAAGTTGCTATTCGCAAGTTATATAACACGTACAAATGAGTACAATACGAAGATAAGCACAGCTATCAAAAACCGACGTAGCCAATTTTACCTGGAAAATCAGCTAAAACAGGACGCCAGATTGGAGCGTTTAAACTCCACCCACTAAAATATCGTGCACTGCGCCGCTATCGTTTAATCGGACGACGTTATGTGCAGAAGGGCTGACCCTCACCTTTGACCTATAGAGCGCGGCCGTTCAAACAAACTTTGAACCTTAAGAACGCGCGCATGCGCAAATGACTGACCATTGCCTACAGTCCCGCAGTTCTTATCAAAAAACTCATTTCGTTGGTTAATCAAATCATGTGACCAATTATAGCGCCGCGTGTGACCAATTATAGCGCCGCGCGAGGGCTAGGGCTAGGGCTGGGGACCAATCAGAAGAATTCTTTGATAAGAACTGCGGGATGGCTCACCATTGCTACGGGACTGACCATTGCTGCGGGGCTGACCATTTCTGAGCCACAACAGACCCACCTCAATCATGCTGAAGTACGTGATCACTTGGAAAAATAGCTGTGGGTACACATCAATATTTTGCAACTGTAGTTTTTTTATAATAGAGGTTATTCGACTCCGCCCATACCCGTGCGCGCGCGTTGACACGCGGCCATTTTGGGTGGCAAAGAGAGGTTTGATTGAGGTGGCAGCGGTGGCACTGAGTGGGTTTCCTCATGTCTGTCAATCCTAAATATTCTGACTACTTCAGTCAATTGGATGAGAGTGCTAAACTGAGGTATAGTGAAAAACTGAACAGTATAGGATTGCAAGTAGATGATCCTTACACTTACACTACTTCAAGAGAAAGTTTTACAGAAACAGATACTGTCCCCAGCATTGAATATCCTGATATCTACAATTTTTTTATAAACTCTCCAAGCCCTTACACCAAAGAAGAGCTTAAAGCTTTCAAGAGTTTAGATGGATATAAGTATTTATTGGCTGGTTGGGTTTCCAATATGTGTATTCATCCCGTAGCCAATGATGATGATAAAGTTGTCTTGACTGGGAATGTAAGGCACTCTCAATCTATGTCTGCTTCACATTTAAAACCTTGGGTTGCAGCAGAGAAGTGTGGAACAATTATTTGTGCCCACTGTACATGTATGGCTGGGCTTGGAGAAGCTTGCTCACACATTGCTGCCTTATTATTTGCAGTTGAAGTTCATAATCGCCTCAAAGACACTTCTTGCACCTCTCAGCCATGTCAATGGCTTTCACCAACCATGAAAAATGTTCCATATGCCCCAATATCTGACATATGTTTTACTGCTCCTGCAACAAAAAAAAAAAGATTATTAAAGGGTTCCAATAGTAAGCATCCTGAACCTAAAATTGTTCTTCCATCACCACCATCTCAGGCCAAGATTTCCAGTTTTTTTCAAGAGTTATCAAAGACAGGAAAACCAGTGCATTTATCTATTATACCAGAGTATTGTGATGATTACATAGTTGATCATTCACGATATTCACTACCATTGTCTAATTTGTTTGACCCTGAGGCTATGAAGTTGTCATACACTGATTTATTATTGAAATGTGAAGACATATTCTCCAGTATAAGCGTGACTAATGATCAGGCGACTAACATAGAACTCTCAATACGTGATCAATCTAAGTGTAAAGCATGGTTTCGATTCCGGGCTGGACGTATTACAGCATCAAAATTTAAGGCAGCAGCACGAACAGACTATACTCAACCATCAGTATCCTTAGTAAAACGTATTTGCTATCCACAAAGCTTTCAGTTTTGCACTAAGGCTACAAAATGGGGGTGTGATCATGAGCAAAAAGCTCGAGAGGCATACTTCCACAAAGCAGTATTAAGTCATCTTAACTTGACACTTACAGATAGAGGATTGGTAATTCATCCTCAGTATCCTCATCTTGGAGCAAGTCCAGATGGATTCATTAAGTGTCATTGCTGTGGGAATGGAGTTTTAGAAGTTAAATGTCCCTTCTCATGTAAAGATCGTTCTTTTCTTGAAGCAATAGGTGATCGTAACTTTTGTTTGGAAAAAAGTGAAAATGATACTTTTGTTTTAAAAAAAGATCACACTTATTATTATCAAGCACAACTCCAAATGAAAATGTGTGATGTACACTTTTGTGATTTCATCATCTGGAGAAATGAAGAGCTAGTTATTGACTGTATTCAACGTGATGACAACTTCTTATATAGAAAAGGAAATTGACAAAGTTAACACATTTTTCAAGTTCTGTATTTTACCTGAACTAGTTGGAAAATGGTACACAAAGCCAGTGCCACATATGCTATCACAGGAGCCACAGCAACCTGGTACAAGTCTATCACCAAACACATCAAATGTCAATTCTGAAAACTCAGGTCAAGAAATATTATTATGGTGTTACTGCAGAGAGCCAGAAGCTGGAAAAATGATTATGTGTGAAAACACAGGTTGTAAAATTGAATGGTTCCATTTCAAATGTTTGAAAATAACTAATGCACCGAAGAATAAATGGATCTGCCCAGATTGCAGGAAAGAAACAATGTCATCTAAAAACAGAAAAAGAAAACGAATAACCCAGCCATCACAATTAGCTACAGTAGTGTAAATCTTTATTACATTTCTATAACAATTTAGTTATCATGTTATGATCACATTTTGACTTGTGTTAAAATCATCAATTGACATACATGAATTATATTACAAAATCAAATCTCATGATTATGATACAATAGAGTCACAAATATTGCATAAGGCAGCACAAATAACAGCTATTTGATCAATTGTACTAATGTTGACCTCCTCATCACACATAATCATATTAATTGGAACTGTGGATCCTAATATGCGGTACTTCTGTCTTAGAACTCCAATGACTCTTTCAACGTGTATGCGCACACGTGATAATTGCCTTGCTTTGTCCACTTCCACTTGTGATAATTGCTTCTTGCCCCTTGTGAATGGTGGTATCTTCACTTCAGCACAATAAACACCTACGTACAGTAGTATTTTATGGTTAACTAAAATTAAGGTACAATAAATTATTTTTCGTAGCTAATTGGATACAAATGTAAATCTCATAGTTAAAATAAACTTCAAAGGAGTGCAACCAAACCTAAATTTCAAACTCACACATAATTCAAGATGTTTATAATATGCTATAGCTAGTAAAAAAATAATAATAATAAAAATAAATAATTAATTCATTTAAGAAACAACAACGAACCTACAGATTCTTCTACTGTAAACCCTCTATCTGCTAATACTTGGTCTCCTGGTTGAAGATGGGTAAGCAGACCACAGTTTTCAGTAAGATGCTTGTCAGACACCCTACCTCCCCAACCTCTAGAAATAAATGAAATTGCACCCTGGGGGGAAGTTGCTATTAAGAACTTTATAGTATTGTGGTGCTTATAGTTAGAATAAGTCTGAGCCCTTGCCATTAAGTCACTTGGTCGTTCACAGAACACTTCGAAACAGTCGATAATACAAATACATCTCCTAAAATCATTCTTAAACATCTCAGGCATAGTTTTCAAAACTTCTTCACGTCTAGGCCACACAATAAGCGGTTGCAAATATATGTACATTACATTAATCCATTTCTTAAAATTTTTAGAAATAACAGACTGACTGACACCAAAGCGATATGCAATATCTTGATCAGGGACATTTAACCGGAGCTTCATCAACACAACAAAAAATTGTTGGAAGAGAGACAATGCAGAGCATTTACTTTCCACAATACCTGATGACACATACTCAAAGAGAACTTTTAAACGAGAATAGGATGGAAGCCCAGTATAAAACTTTATTACACCAGGTACCTTACTGCTACCAGATTCCATAAATTCTTTACTCAGAACATCAGTGTGTACACCCACAAACTGCAAAGATTGATCCAAGCACTCCTCCATGTAACTTACATCTTCACTAGATAATTCAGTTTGTGTACCTATGCTATGAGGTTGTAAAGCTAAAGCTGATGATTCAACCTGCAATTCCACACTAGCACAAACTGGCTCACTTTGTTCTCTTTCTGCTTCTAGCTTTTCATTGTCTGCTTGCACACTTTTTGCTCTTGCCTGATTTGCATGTTTTCTCTGTTCATAAGCCTCCATTTTCGATGCTTGCCTTCGTCTAGTGGGACTATCCAAATGCTTAAAAACACTAGGCACATAGTCAGGTGAGAGGTGGTCATTACTTTTCTTCCCACTTATAAAATGAGCGGAACAGACAAAACTATACTGACTAGGTTCCCATCCTTTTCTATTAATAGCAGCTATCCACAGCCTTCTACGGTTATCATCCACTGGAAATCGGTAGAATGATAAAATACAGCCTTTGGTAAGCCTCTTCGTACAGCCAACCGCACAGCAACTCTTCACCATCTTTTCCACGACTTCCAGGCTCGTTTACTAACCCACAGCAGTCGCGTCTTGCCACCCAAAATGGCCGAATGGTCTAGCGCGCAAAATGTGGGTGGATCGAATAACCTCTATTGTTCATACAACAATCAAAGGGTGTGGCTTCAATTTTGGACGTGACTGCTTATTCTAAAAGTTGCAGCTTATGTTATACTGTGTGACACATATTCTTAAGTCGACAGACCACAACTCCATAAAGTTCATGGAGCAATCTACATGTTTATGTATCTAGAGTATCTAGTAGCGACAATGAGAGCAGCATACAAGTACTTTTCCTGGGTCCATGCATATCTCACTTGCTCCTCCGCATCCCCCCCCCCCCCCCCCCTCCCCCCACCCATATTTGTTCATAGAATGTTTCTCCAATTTTGTTAGTAAATCATAGCATTGTATTACTAGTTAAATACAACTTCAGTACGATCAACGTGACGACTCAAGGCAGCACTAAGAGGTCACTAACTGAAGGAACCTTGAGTACTATGTTAGTTAGTCAACTTTATTCTGAAATTAATGCAGACTGCTCGTAAGCTAGTATAACATTGACAAAATACTAATGAACTATTCCATAAAAATAAAATACTGTAAATTTCCAGTATGAAGACGCTTTTAAAGAGTTGGATTATGACAGTGTCAGTAATAGGTTTAATTGTCCTCAATATTCCAGTAGATTTTCCTTCAAACAAGGATTGAATTGTCACTGGAAACGTCCACAGCAATTCCTTGGACACTCTTTCATCTCCAACCTGTAACAAAGAAGGGAAAGTAATCACATGTTACCAATTTTTGGTGTTCCTTTCAGGAACACAATGCTGTTTTCACTACAGTACAGTACAGCAGTTGATGTTACACTGCTTATCTCTACTCGATAAAGGCCTCAATAATAACCTTTATAGGAATGCTTAATTAGAAAACTAAATATACATTATGAATGTAAGAACGTAAAAAAAAAACAAGAAAAGTACCTCTTACTAAGATGAGTGAAAGAGACCGCAATGGCACTTTATATACTGTACACATTATGTATATGTAAGTGTATACAATATATGAGTTTGTACACGAGGAAGCCAGGTGTGATGAGCCCCACAACAAAAATTTTAATTTGTACAGACATAGCAGCAAAAGCTTGTTGTATTTGCCAATTATCTGACTGAATCTGATGTGACTTTGATGGTTTTACATATATAGTGATGGGTGTGGAGAGAGGACATGACATATGGAATGCACAACAATATCCAAACATAAATTAATGAAATGCAAATCAATTATGCTAAGTGCTGGTAGCTAAGTGTTCACTACACCACTCCCCCCCCAGTGTTCTAGGACACGTAGTCTGTCAAATGCCGAGGGAAATGGACACGACGACCTGAGCGAGTACGACAGGTATCTGTACTGCATGTAGGCTGAGCGAGCGAGTGGGAGTCTGTAGATGACGAAAGTGTAGGGGCATCCTCAATGTGTGCAGCTTTTAGGCGGTCGATAGAGATATTTCTATGTTGATTGTTGATATCTATAGCGAAGTATTTAGCATTACGATTAATAACCCGGAAAGGCCCATCATATGGAGGTTGTAAAGGCTTACGGACGCAATCCCGACGAACAAAGACATGCGTAGCTTCTGATAAATCACTACTAATATAGCTGTGACGTTGACTAAGTCGTGGTGGACAGGGACGCAAGGTGGTAAGGTGAGATTTAAGACGGTCTACATATTCAGTCGGATCGAGGGCGGACGAAGTGGAAGAACCAACAAAAAATTCCCCTGGGAGACGTAGAGTAGTGCCATAAACTAACTCTGCTGCAGTAGCAGAAATATCCTCCTTGAAAGCTGAACGTATGCCCAAGAGAACCAGAGGCAGAGCATCCATCCACATGTCTGGATGCAACTTTGTAGTCAAAGATGCTTTCAGTTGGCGATGGAATCGTTCCACCATGCCATTGGCCTGGGGATGGTATGCTGTTGTCCGTGAACGCTTGACGCCAAGGAGAGTCATGAGATGCGCCCAAAGACGAGATTCAAACTGACGACCTCGATCCGTAACAATACTAGATGGTACCCCAAAACGGGCAATCCAACCACAAACAAATGCTCGAGCTACCGTCTCCGCTGTGATCGAAGTCAGAGGAATGGCTTCTGGCCAGCGAGTGAAACGATCTACACACGTAAGGATGTAGGTAAAGCCTCGAGAGGGGGGCAGAGGTCCCACCAAGTCGAGATGAACAACATCAAATCGAGCATCTGGAGTAGGAAACGATGCCAGGGGAGCAGCAGTGTGCCTTTGAATTTTGGCTCGTTGGCATTGAATGCAGGATCTGGTCCAGCGGCGAACATCGGAGTTGATGCCAGGCCAGACAAACCGGGAAGTAATCAGACGTTGAGTTGCACGAATCCCAGGGTGAGATAAACCGTGGAGCGAATCAAACACAATCCGACGCCAAGGAAGCGGCACCAACGGTCGATGAACTCCTGTGGAGGAATCGCAGTACAAGCGATCCTTAGAGCCAGCTAGCGGAATAGCCTCCACCGTCAGAGCAGAAGATTCCGATTGTAGTGAGCAAATTTCTGGATCACTAGCCTGGGTTTTGGCCATGGCGGCAAAATCCACAGATGGTGGTTGACCTGAGAGCAGAGCATTAGTCTCAATGCGAGAGAGTGTGTCCGCTACCACATTGTCCAAACCTTGAACATGACGAATGGTTGAGGTAAATTGTGAGATATAATCCAACTGCCGAGCTTGCCGTGGAGAGTGACGATCGGAGCGTGAGTTGAGAGCAAACGTAAGAGGCTTGTGATCGGTAAGAACATGAAAAGGCCGGCCTTCCAGGAGGTGCTGGAAGTGCTGTATTGCCTGATATACCGCTAGCAACTCTCGATCAAAAACACTGTAGCGAATCTCAGCAGGCGACAACTTTCTCGAGAAGAACGAGATGGGATGCCAAACACCCTTAATGTTTTGTTGTAGGACAGCGCCAACAGCCACGTCAGATGCATCTGTCATGAGACAGGTCGGAGCGTCATGGCGAGGTTATAAAAGAGAGAGGCATTGGCTAGGGCATCCTTCGCAGCTTGGAAAGCAGTCAGGGCTTCGTCAGTCCAAGAAATGGTATGAGACTTTGTTCTCTTGGCTGAGATGAGAGGATGAAGTGGACGCAGGATATCGGCACATCGAGGTATAAAACGGTGGTAAAAATTAATCAACCCAATGAAACGGCGAAGTTGTTGTTGAGAGTGAGGCTGAGGAAAATCGCGGACAACCTGGACTTTCTCAGGGAGCGGAGTGATACCGTGGCAGTCTATCCGATGACCTAGAAAATCGAGGGCTGGAACTCCAAGGAGACACTTGTTAGGGTTGACCACAACACCATATGAAGAGAGTCGTTCGAAAACCGCACGTAAATCCCGTAAATGCTGTTCGGGACTATCACTGGCAACAAGGACGTCATCGATGTAGCAATAGGCAGCAGAAACCCCATGAAGAACTTGGTCCATGAATCGTTGAAAGGTCTGAGCTGCGTTACGCAGGCCAAAGGGCATTTTGACAAACTCAAAAAGCCCAAAAGGTGTTGTGATAGCAGTTTTTTTAACATCCGCAGGTGCGACTGGAATCTGGTTGTAAGCACGAACAAGATCCAACTTGGAGAAAATAGTGGCACCCTGCAAGGAGGAGGAAAAATCATGGATGTGAGGTACAGGGTACCGATCTGGAACTGTGGAATGATTGAGAGCTCGATAATCTCCACAAGGCCACCAATCTCCAGGAGTCTTTTTGGGCACCATATGCAGAGGTGAAGCCCAAGCACTGGAAGAAGGCCGGACAATACCCAGCTGAAGCATGTGCTCAAATTCCTTCTTGGCGGCACGGAGGCGGTCTGGTGCAAGACGTCTCGGACGTGCGTAGACAGGGGGCCCCGTAGTCTCAATATGGTGAACAACATCGTGCTTGATCGGTACGTCTGGAGAGCAAACTTGGATGAGAGTAGGAAAGTCTGACAATAGAGCTCGGTAGGGGTCGCTGACATCTTTCAGGCCGAGAGAGGCACATAATGAGGAAACGGATGAACTCATACCCTTGACATGAAGGTGAGTTTCGCTGTCCACAAGTTGTCGGCGTGACATGTTGACCATCAATCCAAAGTTTCGCAAGAAATCCGCACCTAGGATAGGCTTCTGAACATCGGCTATAATAAAAACCCACTGAAAAGATCGTCTCAATCCCAAATTGAGGGTGAGGGACCGCGTTCCATAAGTTCGAATAGAGGTGTTGTTAACAGCCATCAAAAGGAGTGGATCAGGAGAACGTAGCCGCTCAGCAGGGGACGGAGGTATCGCACTGATTTCTGAGCCAGTATCCACTAAAAAACTACTATTAGTACCTTTATCATTTACGTAAAATAGGCGACTTTTGTCAGGGCCGGATACACTCGTCGCCGCTAGCGACCGGCCAAAGAGTTTCCCCAACCGCAAGGGTGTTGACACTTACTGGCACGCTCGCCAAACCGCTTGTGGTACCAGCAAAGGGGAGTGCTATGAAACTGCTGAGGGTCTGTGGCCGCTGGACTGCCAGAGCGACGACGTCTGGAAAAGCTTCGATGTTGATCTCGACGACGACCAGTAGTAACAGAAGCCACAAGTTCAGTCAAGCGGGTTACTTCTTCCTTTAGTTGCGAGAGTTCCGACACTGAGCCGCTGTGTGTATCCTGGACTGCAGAGACCGTGGGAGTGGCGACTTCAATGATTTTATCTGCCATGTCTGCAAGCTTGTTGAGGTCCGTGGATGTGTCTGCAGCGGCTAAAACCATCCTTACGTGTGGTGGAAGGCGTTGTAGGAAAAGTTCCTTGAGAAAAGGGTTGTCTAGGGAGCCCCGTTGCTGGCCAAGGAGTTGCTGCATCCTACGCAAAAGTTGAGTCGGCTTCCGGTCTCCTAACTCTTCGCCGCTAATTAACTGTTGTAATTTTTGTTGCTCAGAAACCGCAGTCCTCTTAACCAGCTCTACCTTAAGCCTGTCATATGGTGCAACGGTAGGAGGATCCAATAACAGGTCTCGTATTTCCACAGCGGTTTCAGGTCCAAGAGAACTGACGACATAATCGAACTTAGTCTTCTGGACCGTTATTCCTCTGGTAGCAAATTGTGCCTCTACCTGAGCGAACCATACTTCTGGGTCAGCAGGCCAGAAAGGTGGGAGCTTAATACTGACTGCAGAGAGAGAAAAAGGCGCCGCACTGCGCCTACTTGCAGCATCCGAGTTCTCTGAGTCCGACATACTAATACAATAGTGAAGCGAGACCGGACTGGGCAGGAGAATCACGTCAGGGTCACCAATGTTGTATTTGCCAATTATCTGACTGAATCTGATGTGACTTTGATGGTTTTACATATATAGTGATGGGTGTGGAGAGAGGACATGACATATGGAATGCACAACAATATCCAAACATAAATTAATGAAATGCAAATCAATTATGCTAAGTGCTGGTAGCTAAGTGTTCACTACAAGCTCTACAATTTACTCATGGGCTGATACACAATTTGTAATAATTGAAACTATCATTTCTCAATGATTTTACATGCCACAGTTGTTCATGTATGTGCATGTGATACAGAGAGTACTTATGATTGCAACATTGTGCTCGCATCTATCAGGGGAATCCTGTACAAATGGCATCAAAATGTTGGATGGCTTCACTAAACTTTGCTCTAGTTACAAAAAAGAAGTGTTGCTTGCCAGCCAGAAAGCATTCAGATGGACTCCTTTTGTTACAAACAATGTAAAAGTAGTAAATGTAAGAGCAAATGCAAACAGTGGTGTAGGAAGATGATTCGGTATGGGTGGGCTCGAAGGGCAAGTTTTTTTTTGTGGTTTGCAGGTGTTCATGCGAGAAATCACATTGATCCTGGCATACACGCACTACACTAAGCAGAAACAGAGTAACTATAGTGCAGTGAAGACCCACTAGTGGGTATGGTAACATCAGAGTTCCAGTTAAGGACAGTCAATGACAGTGTTGAGGTGATAAATATAAACAAAAAACAAATCATCGACTATGCACGACGGTACACGAAAATAAGAACAAATAAGCATGCGTGAATACTAATGATGAAATAAAGTGTAATGTTATAGTTGTTCTGGTAGTCAGAGAAAACATGAAAATATGAGAAAACATAAAGCTGGTTGGACGCATGCTCATTTGTTCTTATTTTCGTGTACCGTCGTGCATCGTCGATGATTTGTTTTTTGTTTATATTTATCACCTCAACACTGTCATTGACTGTTCTGGGTACTAACTGTTGTGGAAAAATCCCCCCTATCGTCACGTCGTAATTACGTGAGCAAATAATTTCTTGCAATTTGAGATCATTTTGCTTAATCCTGAGAATTTAACAGAGAGCAAAATAAAGATAGATTGTAAAAGATTCTACTAAACTTTTCTAAGCAGTACAAAACATCAGAACCATCTTTACATAAATATTTCGAAGAATACTACATATGTTGCACTTGTAATACACGTAACTAAACTATTTCTGTCACTCAAATACACGTACATTACATGTTATTTCACAAAATGGGCAATGTGCTAGGAAGATTGGCCTTGCTGATGTAGATACAAGCATGAATATTGAAAGACATGTTTGCAGTAACATTTTAAACACAAGGTGGAATTCTAATATTAAATTAATTTGCTTCCATCAGCTCAAGATTCATGAATGGCAAAGTAAACAAAATAGTTGATGGTCTCTTTCATATTGTGATGCACACATTCTCCCACTAACTAACAAAAGACTCGGCAGGTCAGTGGCAATTAGCGTTAATTGCCCTGCATTGCCGAGTCCCCCCAAAGGGCTGCAGGAAGTGGCCTATACCCCCCAAGGTTAGGAAAGGGGGTTGATAGCTCTCTTACCAATGTTAGTAGGCTGTATACCTGTGAAAGTAAGTACAGACAAGCATACACATTGAGAACTGAGCATTATGACAAGAGTACTGCTGAACTACCCTTGACCCCCAACCTTCTCCCTCTCACTGGCTTTGTGATGTGGCCATCCAATGGCTACGTATTGGTTCCTCGGAGAAGGGAGTGGTGCCACTGACCTTGGAGCTGTGATCAGCCACCATGTCTGTCCCGGGTAACCCGAGTGGGCACAGCTTCAGTAAACCAGGACTGGTGAGTCCTGTATACTCCTATCTCACCTGCTTTCACTGCACACTGGAGTCTAAGTAGACTCCAGGAACACAACCTGGGTAGTAGCTGTCGAGTAAGGGGAGAGTGCCCCCAGCAGTCGTTAATAAGTGAGGGACCACATGCCCAGGTAAGAAGACCTGAGCAAGGGCAGAGTGTACGTATCACACTTAGTGAATAGCTGAAGGGCTGCTTGGCCTAATTGCTGCGAGGGGCAGTACGCAGTAGTATTAGATGTTGAATGAAGGGAAGCCTGCCCGGGACAGCTACATTAAGGTAGTCTGTCTGACTGTCACACCACATGGAGAATCTAACCTCACATGCTAACAATACCATAACTCCTCTCTACACCACTCTTGCCATAGTTAAGTGGCTTGTGACTCCAAGATTTACTCCTATAAATTCGAGTAAGACACTCTCAGGGGTAACACAATTGAAAATCGGGGATGTTTGTTTGTAATTATGTGTGGACGTACGTATGTCATTTGTACTTTGACCCTCGCATATTTTTGTGTTCGCTCCGTGTTCGACCCCATCCCAAACTTCACTAAAAGGAATCCTCCGGTTTAGCGATCATTACCAGTATCACCCTAGAAAGCGAATTATTTACCAATTTGAATTCTTTTGCGGGTGCAGTTAAGGGTGCCCGCACACCGCCTACGCAATATTTTGTTGATGGTTGCTATGCACGATTACTACTATTGTATACTTACAGGGGCTTCTCCACTACAACACAAGGACAAAGTACCTGCCGAAGGAGCCGCTCACTAATTTTAGAGCGAATCTGGAGGAAAAATCGGGGCCTGGTTATAAAACTTTGAGGCACTTTTTTGGAGCGGTGCGGTAAGCTGGAGCTCCGCAATTTGGTGCACTACTAGCCGAGCCGATACTCTACTGCAAGACAGTGAGTTCTTATCAATTTCAATATTACTTTATGATATATTCGCAATTTTTTCTATTTATAAGATATTGAAAAATTCTCGTTGTAGTGCAGTTCATTTTTTTTTGGTTTACCCGTGTATAAAATTTTTGTGTCGTTCTCATTATTAGATTCCAAGACAAACTGACCCAAAATTTGGAACTTTAATTCCACTCGCAATTCTTAAGAAATAGCCCCACCCCCATATCTCGTACTGCGAGTACGCGAGCAATTTTTTTTTTCAATTAGCTTGTATTGGTTCTAAAAAGAGCCCGCCTATATCAAGAGTAAACAAACATCAATACAACAATAACAAGAGAGTCCGAAGAGAGAGCAGTTTATTGGAGATAGCCAAAGGTGAAGGTATTAGATTTGCGCAGCTTGGGAAGTCTTCGCTCCGCAGAAATCGAGCCTGGTGGATCCATCCACTTGAGTTCAGGTGCGCATAGTCCGGAGAACGGCTACTGGTGGAGAGGCAGCCTGGTGCAACTTGCTGCGTGAGCTCGGACGACGTATGGAGAGTTGCTGTAAACGAATATAAGACAACAAGAAGCTAAACTAAAACACCACAACTTCGCAAAGTATACTTCTGCTACTACTGCGCGATTGTTTCTGCTCGAATGGTGGGGTATTGGCGGGGAATAAATTATAATGTCCGGATCTACAGGCGGTGCGCGTTGCTATGTGCGGGCACCCTTAAAACTCAAAAACTTGTGGGAGCTCCATTTCTATTTGAGTTAGTGGCGGTGGTAAGTTAATACGCTATTTGTCAGTTATAAGCCGTATGCAACAGCAGACCTGTCAACTCTCAAGCTTTTGGTGTGAGACTCAATCTTTTAAGCTAAATCTCAAGCTCTCACACCAATACCCCTAATTCTCACTCCAAATATGTCAACTCTCAAGCTTTCTCAAGCTTTATCTGGTAACATGTATTATTATGGTTGCAATCAAAAAAAATTATTTTAACAAATTATTTTAACAATTCCTCACTCAAATGCAAGTGAAGAGAGAGTATTTTCCCTCATTAATAAGAATAAGACACCTTCTAGAGACTCACTGAAATTGGATGGTACTCTATCATCATTAATGATTGTTAAAACTCACATAGACACTCCACTTGAGTGGAAGCCTACAGAGTCACTATTGGAAAAGGCCAAGAAAGCCACAGCCATTTATAACAAGCAACATAAAAAATAATATTGCTTTATATAGTTGTGTTATTACGCTGTATGAATAATAAAAGTCATTATTATAAAGTGTCAAGTGCATGTCTCACACCAAGAGAGCAAATCTCACACCAAAATTAACTTTAATCTCACACCATGCCCATTTTTAGGTTGAGAGGTCTGCAACAGTATTTACTTGATAATTCATTGCTCCACTAGACTAACCACGAAGGTTAAGTCTTGCGTAGGTATGTCAGTTGTGTGAAAGTATTGTGCGTTACAACTACTAAGAATATCCCTCCTGTTGCATTATCTGCTCCACATCCCTGTTCACATGGAACTTCAAAAGTTGGCATTAGCTATTACTAGTAACAGTCGGTGTGCCTGGTGGAGGCAGCAACAAGCACAAGTGAGAAGGAACATGTCCTGATCGCGTGACGGGGTAATTGAGTGAGTGCCATGCAGATGCATATGTGAGCCTGAGAACAGATAGGCAGTGAGCCCGAGAATACATAGGCAGTGAGCACGAGAATACATACGCAGTGAGCCTAAGAATACATAGGCAGTGAGCCTTAGAATACATAGGCAGTGAGCCTGAGAACAGATAGGCAGTGAGCCTGAGAATACATAGGCAGTGAGCCTGAGAATACATAGAAAGTGCGTCTGAGAATACCTAGGCAGCAAGTTTGAGAAAACATAGGCAGCAAGCCTGATAGTGCATGCAAAAATAGATAGGCCCTAGGGCTCAGTGCAAGATTAAGTAGGCAAGTCTGATAGTGCAAGATCGGATGGCAGTGAGTCTGAGAGTGCACAGATAGAGTATGACAATGTGCAACTAGATAGGCAGCAAGTCTGAGTGTGAGGATGGGTAAGAATAAGAACAAATACTACTCAAGCATGATAATACACCAATGGTGAGTCTGGCTGTGCTGTCTAGTCTTATGCTATCAGGCTCATATTCTCTCACTATCAGGCTTACTGCATGTCTACTCTCACTCGCAGGCTTGCTATCTATCTATTCTCTCACTCTCACTCAGGCTCTCTGCCTGTCTATTCTCTTGCGCTCACTCAGGCTCGCTGCCTATCTATTTTCACTCCATCAGGCTCGCTGCCTGTCTATTCTCTTACTATCAGGCTAACTGCTTATCTATTCTCTTGCGCTCACTCAGGCTTGCTGCCTATCTATTCTCACTCTCACTCAGGCTCGCTGCCTATCTATTCTCACTCTCACTCAGGCTCGCTGCCTATCTATTCTCACTCTCACTCAGGCTCGCTGTCTGTCTATCCTCACACTATCAGGCTCACTTTCTATCTATTCTCACACTCATGTTACTGTCTATCTGTTTTCACACCCAATGCTGTTAAAGCATTCTTGCTCTTTAGCTCACTAATGTATTCGTGCGCACTCTCGGGCTCACTGCCTATCAATTCTCATTCTAGCCACCTATCTAGTCCCACACCCAGATATCTAGTTTCAACTATCAGGTTCGCCACCTATCTCGCACTCAGTGTGCTGCCTTGCCGGCAGCGAGCCTGAGAATGACGGCCGTGAGCCTGATAGTGCAAGAATACACAGGCAGTGAGCCTGAGAGTAAGAAAATAGAGACAGGCAGCAAATGTGATAGTGTGAGAGTAAGTCCAGTATCAATAGCGTGAAGGGCAGCGTGCCCTGCATAGACACTATTAAAGGGCCCCCGGTGGACCGTCACACCTCTAGTAAAAATCTAACTACAACTGCACTAGAACCTCCTACCTATGCTCTATATAATGCCACACTGGCCATAGTGTAGTGTGGCTTATGAGTAGTTCATTCTCTAATCTCTCTCATCATGTAACCCCTATTTTCTCCACCTCCCTTCTCATGTAACACTCACATCAGCATAAATCTCAATTACAGCATGCACCTGACTCATTCAGGAGTTTCTATGCTTTCGAGAAAACTGATCACTTTGACAGAGCCAATCTTGGCAATACCGTGAGAGGGTCTGGCCATTACTAAATACTGCAGATCCATTACTAAATACTGCAGATAGTTACTAATATGCAATGGACAATGATGATCATAAATTTTTGCATGAAGGTTAGAATAAGAAGAGTGGGAGCCGGCCATGCACCCCACACTTGTAACGAAGCCTATGCCTGACCATAATGAGGGTTGGCAGCATGCTCTCGTGATTTAAAGATAGCGACTGTGGGTAGAGTAACAGCATCAGAACTATAGTCCAACTCTTAACCTAACTGCACTAGTTAAGCAAGGCAAATGGACCGGCAGCATGCCCATGTATTATCGAGCCATATAACTCCTGTTTTCGGCTGACTACATCTATAAGTATCTATTGTGTATGAAAGGCCATAAGCCGGGTACTGATGATTTCACAATGAGGTGGTGGCTTGATGATGTAGATCCTATATATCCAACCTGACCTACAGAAAGCTAACTATTTAGAGTACAGACAGTATATCTCCAGCCCCTTACTATTTAAAAAAACAAACTACCACTGATGAGCAGTCATCCTTAGAGAGCTAATAGTGTCGGGTGAATCAGCCATTCTGGCAAGGCAGTAACAGGTAGCTGCTAGGCCTAGGCTACAAGCACTGAGAACAGTGGCCATTAGGACTAATGTAATTGTGCCCGGCTAAGATTGTCAACATCTTGCGATAGTGGTCTCATATACTGATTACATAACTTGACATACACATTTACATGTATATTTATTGTCACACAAACACTTGTGTCCTAAGTGACCACAACAAGCTAGCCAGAGCCACTAACTGCTGTGAGTGTTGGTAATACATTCTAGCAATGTAGACCTATTGGAACCAATACTTCCTTATATTACAAACACACTCTAGAGAACACTCACTTACCATTATTACAGCAGTATCAGGTAACTCCATGATCTAATGTTGACACTTCTTGAGCCATCATTCACAGCTGGTCTAAGTCAGAGACATCGAAAGCAGCTCCACCCACTCCATCCCACTACAAAGAAAAGCAATAGAAAAAGAAAACACACTGAAGTGAATAAATGCAATCATGAAATTTCAACTCATACTCTGCAAGCTAATCCCCCCAAGAAATTGTTAGAAACAGTTCGAGAGGTATAGTCTCTTAAACATATTCACTAACACAGCGGTTCTGATCTCTAGATTGGCCAGTTGTAACACAACATCCATGAACACATAGTATAATGCACAAATAGATGGTCAAGACAGTGTGGAAAAAATAAAACAACAACAACATTAATTTGAGAGGTTAGCCACAGGGAAGAAATCTCAGCTCTATCTAAATGATAGACCTTATAAAAATAAAAAATTCACTATCCTAAATTAGATAAACTTAGCGGAAGATATAGAGAATGCAACAGTTGCAAATCCCCATGTGTGGACAGTGCATATTTCACATGGGCCTCAATTTGGTGGACCAGCATAAAGAAAAAAAATTGCATTCATTGAAAATATCATATAAGAAATTGATCATCTGAATAATTCAATTATAGAAGAAAAAACAAACATTCCTACACAGGAAACTAGTACCACACACACACATACAGGCATACACTACTAATGAATGACAGGATTCAGTTTTGATCAATACTCATGCACTGATTAAAAATACTAGATATCACAAGTTATGACCAAGGATGAAGTGATAGTAAAATAAATTAAGTATTACATAAAGATTCATTATTAATACATACATAAAAATATACAGCTTCATACTAAAATATATTTATTTTTTATTTCTGTGATATCTGTAATAATAGTTCAAACATTTCAGCTCCGCGGAGCCTTCATCAGTGACTTTTTAACCCTTTCGATGCCATAACTGCATATATGTGGGCGAGATCCGCGTTCTCTGAATTAAAAAAAAATTCTATTTTAGATTAAACCTTCATTTCTTTTTTATACATAAAGTAGGCGTTATACTTCCTTTTAAAAAAATATTGAACCTGTACAGGCAGGTTAAGTATTTTTTTAATTGCCTGAAAATGAAAGATCGAGAAATATTTTTTACCAAGAATTTTCAGGATGCCGAGCACCCCTATTTTTTTGTTGCCCACGGACTTCAAACACTCAGAATAGAAAGTATGAAGCCTATAGAGAGTCCTTTAGCATTTTGGAAGAATATGAATAAAGTTTTTCCTACCAGACATCAAGAACAATTGATTGGATTAGTTCCTCAGAGTCTCCTCGAAACTTCCTGTAAGAGGGACTTGTTCTGGTTCATTTTCAGGCTTTTAGAAGTTTATTTTACTTGTTATAAGGCTATAGCTACCTACTTTATATGCCTGGTTGTTTGAGGTTGCTTTTGCCCGAAGGGTTGAAGAAAGTCAGCGTTGAAAGGGTTAAAAGTGATAAAATAAAATACATTTCTCTTCCCATCATATTTTAATGTATAAAATACGGCTATAGAAAAAATCCAACTTTATACAGGTAAATAAAGTGGTTTCAACATAGAATAGTATGACATTCACTTCTAATATTCCAATAAACTGAACCAAACCTTCCTTGCTTGCTGTTCTCACACTCCTAGCACTTTCAATTGCTACAAATACCTGTAATAGGTAGACTTCAATTTCTACTGGACTTAAGTACTGCTGATTATGCAAGCTTCCCTGAGGCTCCATTATTACTTTCTACAGCTCTAACCCTAAGGAAAACGGCTGCACGGGTAGCTAACTATCTGTCCTTACTTTCTTCTTCTCTAACATGGCTAAATTTGCCATTCTCCAGAAGCTCAATAGCCTCGAAGGTTGTAAAACAAGGAGCCGTAACTCCTGATCAAATGGTCAAAAAAATTAACTATATTGGCTGCTAAGAAGAGAAAAATTTGCTATTATAGAGTTGGCTAGAGATAAATTTATCGTAGTGACAGTGGTTAGTGTGCAGTAGTTCAATATGATGGGATTTCCTGGATAATATTTGTTAGACTAGGTATAAACATACTTGATATCAAAGTTCAATTTTTTTAATAGTAGCTGAAATGTTTGATTAATAAAACATTTATGACTAGCGGTTTGAACTTTAATAATCAAGTAAGAATATCATGGGATTGAAGTCAGTGGCTTCTATATCGATATCTGAACACAACTGAGGTCTTAATTTACTTGTAGGCCATAGAAATTTGAAAGTGAGTAGCTGCAGCCAATTAGTTATCAAGATGTCTGGTTGAAGCATTTTTTTGAAGTGAAATTCATATCAGGTGGATTTATTAGTTAAATGGGGAACATAAACCATTGTGACTGCATTAATGGGCCACGGAAGTCGATCACTTTAAAGAATCATAAAAAAAATACAATATTAAAGCTTCAGTCATTCTCGGCTGAAATAATTATATCAGATACACTTCTGAGGATCTCATGACCGATACTGATTGTAGACGTGTTCAATACACCCTATTATCCCTACTATCATTAGGGCTCTTCCAGCGTTTCACCCAGGGGAGAGCTAAGTTAGACAGCAATCGATATTTTAAATTAATCGTGCAATACTTTATAAGATGTAATTCTGTACCAAGACTTAGAATAAAATATTACCCCATTCTCTTATTTTTTGTGTGTATTATTTATTTTTCCTACTAAGCCTACCTTAGCCACTTTCATCATGTATACCACTGTTAGTTAAAAAAATACCAGTGGGACATTAAAGGAAAAACAACAACACAATCTCACTAAGTACTAGAAAGGTTGGGGGGAGGGGGGAGGAATTTTATTAGGTACAGTGGCTGAGTGTTTACTGCCATGCTTGTAATCACAAAAAATATTACCTGACGATGACATGGAAGATGTATATGGATAAGAAAACCAAAAAGGAACATGTTTTGACTTTGTTCATGTTAAGTTATTGAATGTGCTTCATTATTACCTTTCATAATGTTTTCAGTAGGTAACAAATTAACAATTTCTAAATTTAATAGACGGTGCGAAATTGCCCATTAAAAATGTATGGGGAAAATAGCTGTTCAATTGAAATCGCACGGGGAAATGAAATAGTGCGTAACTAAGTGAAATAGCACGGAAACTAAGTGAAATACTACAGCTGCTACTGAAATAGTATGGATAAGTGTGCATACCTGCAGCATTAACCTTGAAAACGTACAGTTCGAGAGATTCTAGTTGGAGACAATGTCATTGTGTACCACAGAAGCTCTAACCATATTAGATGGAATTTTTCAACATTTTAGGATGAGTTGTAGGCTGAACACGAAATTCCAGAGGAAGCTAATGCTGAAATACGAAGATAGTGAGTGACTGATACAGTGTAGCTACAAGTGCAAATGATAAAAAAAAAATGCTGGCCTACTATTAGCGAGTGATACACGTGTAACCTGTGCTATTAGGGATCAATAGCACTCATAAAGCATTCAAAATAGCACTCATAAAGCATTCAAAATAGCACTATAAAGCATTCAAAATAGCACTCTCCGAGTACAATTTCAATTGCTTTACGAGTGTTATTGATCCCTAATAGCATGGTTGCCCATGCTATTGTACTCACACTAGTAATATAAAATGGTATTCGATAACCCACACTTTCAACAATGAATTGGCAGCAGAAATGATTAGTTTTCAGACAGTTACATGCTTTACAAGAGTGGGAGGGGAGAGGTGCTTAAAGAAAAGTCTGTTGTTTTTTTGTTATCACAGTGAATTCCTGCCGTTGTAGTCCTCTCTATCATCACTCACCAGTAGCACAAAATGCAACCTAGCCAACAACGAGCAACCAACCACCACCTACTTCAATTGCAGGGTCACCAAGGACAACTTCCACAGAGGTCGAAGGTGAAAGCTGGCACCAAAGCGCGCGCAAAGACATTGCGTGAGGTCAAAGGTGAGGGTCAGCCGTTCTGCACATAACGTCTTCCGCTTTTAGTCACGCGGTAAGGCTCAATTGATCACGCGGACCTTCTTCGTCAAGAATTTGTAAACAGTAAGCGGCTTATTCTCGGCTTGCTGCGTTTCTAGTTTTGTATCACGAATAGTTTAGGTTGCGAGTGAGTAAACAGGACAGTGGGAGTGTCCCGTTGTCGCTGAGGGTACCAAACCACCTGATAGAATGTTGGTAAGATTATATGTCTACCTGTTCAACAACGAATGCCCTATAGCCAATATATTATTTCAGAGTGATATAGCTATCATTTAGCTAGCAACTTGGTAAGGATTTTAAGGATTAGGACCAACTGGGCTGTACTCCACCTTCAACTCGGATCACAACTACATTTTGTATATCAATTTTCTATGTAAAGGCACTCAATAGGCTTATTCAGTACACATTAAATGGAATTTTAAGCATCAGCAAGTGCAGGAGGGGGCGTTGCCCCAATGTAGACCTTTTTGCCAAATCGCACTACGAGGCCAAAAGGGATAAGTGTAATTTAAAACTCGACCGTTTATTAATAGCTGGAGTGTTATAAGTTAAAATAATACTTTAAGTTTACGTAACCTATAAAATGGGGAGGCTTACTCGCTATTTGTGCTCAAGCAGTTGGTAATATGCCTATTAGCTTACGCGCAGGTTCTTTTTGTGAAAACATTGTAAGTGTGCAAAGCGTGCGATGAATCCATCTTTCCCACTGACAGAGAAACCGAGCGAAACTACATTCTTGCTCTATTCGTAAACCAAATAATAGATAGATAATGAAGTCAAGGATCAACAGCCCACTGAACCTTGAGGGTTGTGGGCTGGGGCGCATTGCTGGCTCCCATGCTGAACGGTGCATTGCCCACTCTTATTCTAATCCTCACGCACTAAATGTACGATCATCATTGTCCGGCGCATGTTATTGTAACTATCGCCAAAACATGCCGCATTTAGTAATGGCCAAACCCTCTCACTTTATTGCCAATATTAGTCCAGTCAAATTGATCAGTATTCTCGAGAGCATAGAAACTCCTGAATCAGTAGATTGCATGCTATAGTAGAGATTTAAGCTGACATGACTTTGTCACTTGAGAATGGAGGCGGAGCAAATAGGGGTTACATAGTGATAGAGAGAAGAATGAACAGTAGTGCTGGTAATGAATCTTAAAGCCACAGTACACTATTAATGTGACCAAAGTAGGATAGTTTGTAGAGGTGTAAAAATCTGGGAACTGGTAAGCTAGACTGGATGCTATAATACCTTATTTGAGTGTATTTAGCATGTGATAATATCATAGATAGCTGCCACCACAAAATCCAGAAATATTATTGCCAAAGTATCTATAATAGATGCTTAGAACCTACCATAGATATCCTCAAAATATTGCCTGTAGACAAAACTTAACTTTGTACCAAAAGAGTATTGACATTGCATAAAACAAAAGTTTGTTTTCTTTAACTGCAAGTGAGATCATATAATTATGGTATACAATAATATGTTGTGGTCCTTTCAGCTTCGAAAGAAAATATTTCTTTTTTATTTGTACGAAGCTTGATTGTACAAATGGTCACTCCATTCCCATCTGAAGTGTCTGAAACAGGGAATTCTAAATTGGAGTGAGTATAAGGTCTTGTCTTGTGAACCACACTGGATGTCATGACTCAAGTACACTCTTGTAGTATTAATTGGTATTTTGGAGTGACCCTCACTGCAATAACTGCTAATATTGGACATATTATTTCCCCCTCAAAACATTATCCAGATCTTATTTGGTCATTTAGCTACATTACTTGAAATGCTAACTGTAATTATAAGTTATACCATGGCAACTTGCAGAATTGTTGCAAAATAACTGCCCTTTCCCTAGGGCAATCATCTATCCACATTAATACTGTCTACCTCACATTGCTCACACGCCAATGATACAGTATAGACCATAATAACATGAGCTACAGTATTATTGTTATATTATTATTTATTATTATTATTATTATTATTATTTGCTATGATTATCGTTATTACTATCATTTACCATTAAATTTATATCATTATTGACAATGCAATACCAGTATACTGATAGTTAAGATTTAGTATGCTGTGTGTTGTGTGACATGTAAAGTGATTTTAGAATGGAATTACTTAGAGTCACAATGGTCTTGCTACCTGTTGTCCCTGAATTTAATCTCGTGAAAATCATCTGTTACATTCCCTTGAGTTCTGTTGTCTGAAGCAATTCATATTCAAGTAATTCTCTGTAAGTTATTAAAAACTAATTTATCGTGTTCTCAGGTTAAGAAAAAAATGTTGAGATTTTTATCTTCCCCGTCTTGTTGGTGTTTGTACTAGGAGCAGTGATCTTCTGTAGGATCTCATGAAATCCAGATCAGTGAGTATATATTACTCAGTTGGGGTCATTTGTTCCCAGTACAAAGAAACAACATTTCAGGTTGTTCATTTTTGCTTTTTTGTTGTTGTTGCTGTTGTTTGCATTGTTTGCTTTGTTGGTTAGTTACTTTGTTATTGTTGTTGTTGTTGTTGTTTTTACTTGCAAGGGAAAGGTTCACTATTCAGTAACTTTTTAATAATTCCGCCATTCTTGGTCAAATAAATAAATTTACAGCAGTATTTCTCGTAGTTTACTATAATGTAACCAATGTTTGACATCATACACAAGAAAAATAATGTAACAGTCTCAGTTGAAATAAGTTATCTCGAATAACAACGCCACTAAGTCCTTGTATGGACCTGCCAATTTTTTCCAGTGTTTAGACTGGCCTGTAAATTGTTAGCACCATATACTCCTTTCATGTGCATCAAGTTCAGAATGATTGCTGTCGTCTTCCAGAATTACTTTTGATGCTCCAATTTCATTGGAGAATATAGGGAAGATGAAAAAGGAGCGTGAATTGATGGGGTTGGGGTTGGTGAAGGGGGCAGGGGGTCTGAAGTTCAATGACCTTCTGTAAGGAAAGAAAAGCGTATATGTCAGTATAATATAAAGTTAATATATTCTTCTTTTTAATTAAAATAAACAGTGATAATCAAAACAAAGTTTGTATAGTGCAGTATTGTATAATTTCATATTCTATTAACTTCTTGCGCATTTACCTAGACCCTGGTAGAGGAGTTGTTGGTGGAAGTAGAAGATGTGAATACCTCAAACACTTCTTGGTCAATGGCTTCCACCAGATTTGTGTCAATTACAGTAAGTTTGGCAGGCTGGGAGGTGCCATTGTGCAGCTGTAAAAAAAAGTATCTGTAATCTATGTAATCTGCATGTGATATAGTATTGGCAGAAGTTATAGATATTAGCTGACAATAATTTAGCATGTACATATTGACCTAGCTAGTATTGTTTTATACTAGTGTCACTAAAGAATTTTCTCATTTATCTACTCACATGTGCAATGAAGAGGTTCCAACTGCTTCTTGTCCTACTTGTTCCAGGACACTAGTCAAATACAATAACTGCTTCTAAGTAATCAATTTGATCCCTAAATCAATATCATATATATAATTATTTTCAACAAATAATAAAATAACTACATAGATTTAAGAATACATCAAATCAAAGTAACCAATAACAATATTACTAGTGGTGTGCTTGAGCACAAATGGCGAGCGAGCCTTAAACTACACTATTGTTAAATGATTGATTTTAACAACTAACACTCAAGCTACTAAAATAAAGTCGAGTTTTTAAATTACGTATGCGGTAAAGGGGATTCAATACCATAGTAACCGCTCCCCACAACTGTTTGAATTGAAAAAGAAGCAACAAAATCAAATCACGTTATTTAAAGTTTTCTTTGTGACATTCTTAATAGTAGTTGTAAAGCACAGTACTTGCACACAACTGAACATACCTACACAAGACTTACCTTCGTGGTTCGTCTAGTGGACAATGAATTTTCAAGTAAATGCTGTTGAGTAGGGCTTAGCGTATTAACTTACCACCGCCACTAACTCGAATAGAAATGGAGCTCCCATAAGTTTTTGAGTTTTAACTGCACCCGCAAAACAATTCAAAGCGGTAAACAATTCAATTTCTAAGGTGATACGGGTAGTGGTCGCTAAACCGGAAGATTCTGTTTAGTGAAGTTAGGGACGGGGTCGAACGCGGAGCGAACACAAAAATACGGAGGGTCAAATTACAAAATGACATACGTACGTCCAAACATATATACTGATAAACAAACATCCCCGATTTTCAATTGTGTTACCCCTGTAAGTGTCTCGCCAATTACCTATCAATGTCTGAAGATATGCACTATAAGTGGTACTCTCTCTTATTACGAGTCCATTGCCACAAAAACTATCCTCTGCTTATTTATAGCGCAATCGCTCTGGAAGATTCTGACTTGCCATCAGTAACTACTTGGTAGAAAGTCAGATGGATAGAATGCACCTCTTGATTTCTTCTTCCAAATTACTTCAGTAAATCGTGAGTACCTACCACACAAAATGATGCCAAGAGTAACACTGCAATTAAAGTCCTACTGAATACTTCTCATTTGAACATAAGAATAAATGAGTATCGTACATTAATTTTTTGACCAAACTCTAGCTAGCTCTAGCTACTTGATATGATGACATCAATTACTGCTACCACCTATAATCCAATTATTTATCTATCTATGTTTTATATTGTTTTACCTTCAGTAACTGTAGCATAGGCATTGACTGTTCCGTGTCTGTAGTGTACATTGGCAAGGAAAGAATTTCTGTTCACATCAAAAATCACTAGTTCAAGGCTAAATGTATAAACACTATAGTTATTACTTGCTACTAGTAATATACAAAATATCTTACCTCTTCATTTTCAATATAATATTCTATGGGATTTGCTGTAGATTTCATCCTGTTTCCATACTTTACAGAACTCTTGTGAATTCCAGAGATGTTCTATCTTTATGTTGAATAAGCTAACACAGTAAGAACCATACCGAACATAGGAGGATTTAACTTCTGGCTCAATCGATTTATTTTTTTTTAGAATTGGATGTTTCCAAACTACAATAGTTCTTTCGAATATCTGTCAATAGGTCACATGATAAATGCATTAATAGAAATGGCACACTATGTACAACAAGTAACTTACATTACATGAGAAGTTATTATCAAAAAAACTGGTAACATAATAGATACCAATAGTTTTCATGCGTCATTATCCTTGAAGACTTGTCTGTGATCATTAGGTTGGAGAGAGGGAAAGGGAAAAGGGGTGTGGGAGGTTGAGGTTGGTTAGGGAAGAAGAAGGGAGGGGGAGGGAGAAAGGGAGGGAGGGGGGAAGGGTCAGAAGGCCAACAGCCTTCAGTAAGGAAACAAAAAAAAATACATTATTATCCAAAATAATAATTAGTGCAGTAATATCATATTCTACTTACTACTTGCACATGTTTACCTAGACCCTGGTAGAGGAGTTGTTGGTGGAAGCAGAAGTGGAGGATGTGAATCCTTCAAACACTTCTTGATCGATGGCTTCCACCAGATGTGGGGCAACTACAGTAACTTTGGCAGGCTGGGAGGTAAAGTCAATGTCAAAATTACTGCTGTCACCACTATGCAGCTGTAACAAAAATAATAATAAATCTGCTATTATAATAATTCTGCTACAGTATTGACAGAAGTTATAGGTATTAATTGACAAATATTTTAGCATACATATTGACCTAGCTAGTATTGTTATGTGTCACTAAAGAAGTTTCATTCTCTATCTACTCATATGTCCAATGAAACATTCTTGACATAAACTTACCACTTGTGGTTTGAATGGAGGTTCCAATTGCTTCTTGTCCAGCTTATCCCAGTCTATCTCCCAGAAAAATGGGTGGTTTCTAATGGGATTTTCCTTTTCCATACACCCAAGCCTTTTACTAGGATTCCTGTTCAAAAGCTGCATGAATAAATAAAATCCAAGTTTATAATAATACCAGAAAAGTAACAAAAATAAACTTACAGCATTCAAGAAGGTGATGACCCGCATGCTGGTATTTTGTGGGACACTTACTTTGGATGTGAGGATTGCCTGGACCAGTTCCAGTTCATTCACTCCATGGAAGGGCATCCATAGGACAATATCACAATATGTTACATTTTATACACGTGTACAATTTACAAATCCAAGACATGAATGAAGGCTAGCCTAGTGGCAAGGGTTCTTGAACTACGATAAAAACCGATTTTTTAAAACTATTTTGTAGCCAATGGACATGCTGCTGATTTTTCTTAACATTTTGAAGGATGGAAGTGAGCAGAAAATATGAGACTTCCGATGATTCCACTAAATTGAGATCACATAAAAAAAACGGCGATTTGATCTTAAAATTAGACACATAAGTTCACTTTAATTATCAACACAGACAAATACAGCAAAAGGAAATAAAGTACTACAATTACATGTAAGTACTGTATATTATTAACTCAGAATTTGCCAGTGCAACAAAAGATTATCAAAGAAAAGACTGGACATCACTAGCTGAAGCTCTACCTGCCAATGTACAAGAGAACCATGTCAGAACAGCACCTGGCTGCTTCCAATGTGCTATTAACTGACACAAACAGACTATTCAAGAAGCATTGAAGAAGACCTCTGCTCTATTTGCAGCTGCATTCCATTCTAGTACTGATGTATCAGCCAGTTTCATCATACCTGCTTTATATTAGCTATCAACAGCCAAAACACACATACACAGCACAATGAATAAAGAGGAGTCTAAGAGACTACATAATATTAACTCAGTGTAGCAATAACAATTCATATGTTAGTTTAAGTTTGGTATAATTTTTGATTCATATATAATTGCCTATTACCATAAATATCCATAAAAACCAGAAATAAATTTAAGACAAAACTAAATAACAAGCTTGGAAAGTGTTGGGTGTTTACAGACCTCTACTCTATTTGTAGTTCTCTTTGATCATTTTCTATTAGTTTTAATAGTTGCTTTGAATAGTAATAACCTTTTTCCTTTAATACATTTTCAAAATGTCAATATGTGACCGTCTACAGGAAAACCAAGCACAACGCGGCACCCTTCGAGAAAAAAATTTTTGCACTTACAGAGTTGTCGGCGTCCAGATATTGAGCTCTCCAAGTTTTATCTCCGTAGCTTAAGTCGTTCCCACTATAATAGACCTAACCGTTCCCTTCCGTCAGCTTGAAACAATACATTTTTAAGAAATCAATCGATTTTTTCTCGATATTTACGCACGCCGCGTTGTGCCCGGTTTTCCTGTAGACGGTCACATATGGTTATGTGTGTTACTATAAACAATACTTCACCCTGTGCTGATTTTTAGTTAGTGAAGACTCCTAACAATCTTCTAATGTCTTATTTGAATGAATCATTCAATAAAAGGAAGCATTACCATAACATGCAGTTAAAATTGGCCCATCAGAAGAATAAAAAACATTTCAATTTTAGCACCTAGCAATTCCTGCACAAAAAAATAATTATGGCTACTTACCACCCCAAATAGCATTTCATAGCACAAGACACCAAAAGACCACCAGTCAACTCCAAATGAATAGTTTTCTCGTTTGATGACCTAAGGAAACAACAAAACAATGAATTTGAAGTATTGCATGCATGAAATTATTGTTTTAATGTGACCGGCTCCCAGAAAATCGACCATTTGCAAAAAAAAAAATGAAAATTCATTTTTTAGCTTCAGTAAGCCCAAAATTTATCAAGAATTACGATGAGCCCTTAAGCGTTTTTCTCCGACGCTTCTCCGCAAAGATACAATGCCGGGAAAATATGGCCGTTTGTTTACTCAAACCACGTTCTCTATAGATTTCTAGCCTTTTGGCCTTCTTGTTCACTAACTGGATATGCTGTAGTGCTTTGAAAAGCCATGGTCGTCATTTTTACAGTACGTTATCATTTTACTTAAGCTGTCAGCACCCAGAAGGTTTACAGCGTTAGGTATTCTCTCCGCCATATTGGTCGACACTATTAGGCTGGAGCTATTTCGCGGGAGTTGTTATGGTGACTCTGTGATGACGTTTTTTTATAAGTTCGTTCACGGACCGCTTCAAAAGACAAAGTAAGTTTAGTGTATGAAAACGCGATCTACTAGCGCTGAAATTTTGCACAGAAGTTGAGAAACCCTTGTACTTACCCCTGTTTTTTTTTAATCCAGGAAAAAAAAATTCTGCTTTTTTCGGCCTTTACGCGTTTCAATAATTTATTGCAAATGGTCAATTTTCACAGAGCGGATCACGTATGTAATTTAATTTAATTTATGCTGCTTTTGAAGTATTGTTTTCAAATAATACTTTCTTAGTAGTTGTTATATTATATACATGTATATTGCTATGGCAACCATACCTCAGGTGCCATATACTCCACAATGCCCGCATAGTCATTTGAAGTAGTCACTCCTGGAATGATATTCTCACAGCTCACACCAAAGTCAGCCAATACACAGTGACCCTCAGCATCCAGCAAAACATTCCCTGCCTTCAAATCTCTAAAAGAAGTACATTACCAAATTTTTTATTAAAGTATGGATTGAAGATGCTGACCAAACCATAGTTTTAAAAGTATATTTAATCACAACAATAAATTTAGTTTACCTGTAAATGATTCCATGTTTGTGGAGAAATTGCAATGCTGCTAATATTTCTGCCGCATAAAATCTGTGCAAACAGTGCAGTAGTTTGATTTATGTGACAGTTTACATTATCTAACATTACCTTGTTCTCTCAAGTCCTACTCCCACGCCATTACTACAATGGGAGAAGAGGTCACCACCACTCAGGTAGTCCATAGTGAAGAATAAGTGACTCTGTTGAATAATAGCAAAATATGTAAACGCTTACAATATAAAATACAGCAGGATAAATACAGTAGAAATGTACTAGACAGGTAAACAGACGAACAGACAAACAAACAAACGCAGACTGACAGACAAACAGACAGTCAGACAGACAGACAGACAGACAAGCAGACAGACAGACAGACAGACAGATGAACACATAGACAGACAGACTGACTGAGTGACAAGCAGACAGACGGACACATAGACGGACATATAGACTGCAGACAGACAGACAGACAGACAGACAGGCGGACGGACACATAGACAGACAGGCGGGCGTACACATAAACAGATACACAGACAGACAAAAAAAAACAGACAGACAGACAGACAGACAGACAGGTGGACGGACACATAGACAGGCGGACAGACACATAGATGGACAGACAGACAGACAGACAGACTGACTGACTGACTGACAGAGAGACAGACAGACAGACAGACAGACAGACTGACTGACTGACTGACTGACTGACAGACAGACAGACAGACAGACTGACTGACTGACAGAGAGACAGACAGACAGACAGACAGACTGACTGACTGACTGACTGACTGACTGACAGAGAGACAGAGAGACAGACAGACAGACTGACTGACTGACTTACTGACTGACTGACTGACTGACAGAGAGACAGATAGACAAACAGAGAGACTGACAGACAGACAGACAGACAGACTGACTGACTGACTGACTGACTGACTGACTGACAGAGAGACAGATAGACAGACAGAGAGACAGACAAACAAACAGACAGACAGATTGACTGACTGACTGACTGACTGACAGACAGGTGGACGGACACATAGACAGGCGGACAGACACATAGACAGACTGACTGACTGACAGACAGACTGACTGACTGACTGACTTACTGACAGAGAGACAGATAGACAGACAGATAGCCAGACTGCCAGACAGACAGACAGACAGACAGACAGATGGATGGACACATAGACAGACAGACAGCAGAAAGACGGACACATAGACGGACAGAATGAGCAGAAAGATACACAGACTGGCTGACTGACATACAGACAGACGAACAAACCACCAATTTGCAATTATCTCTGGCATCTCCAGCAATATTTAGAAGCGGAATAACAATTTAAAGTTGTGAGTGTAATCACAATGAATAAACTTACGGGACTGGCAAATGTGGAATGCAGTGTGGGGAGGTAAGGGAAAGTTGAGCCAAGAGATAGGACTCTCTTCTCCACAAAAGTTGCTGCCACCACATCACGATTCAACACATAAGTCTTTTTCAGAGCCTTTATTGCCACAAATTGTTGAGTTCCAATTTCCCTCGCCAGAAAAACCTATAAGTTGTGTAAATGTATACTAATTTTGTATTGTTAGAACATCCTACTAGTGATGTGCTTGAGCACAAATAGTGAGAGAGCCATTGTGCACAAAAAAATAAGGAAGAATCTGATAAAAGCAACAAAATATGTACACAAAAATAACAATAAGGCTACACTTTAGTTCCTGAAGCTCACCTCAATTTTCCCGAGTAGCTAGTAGTAAAAATCGACTATCCATATGATCAATAGTTCCTAACAAAATGCACTCCAGCTTAAAAAAAAGTTGAGTTTTAAAATACATGTATGTATAATAAGAGATTTCAAAGCCTTAAAACGTGCCGCAGCTAACTGTTCGGCTTAAAAAAAACACAAACAAGAATTTCTAAGAAAATACCACACAGTTTTGAGCCTATTCTTATTTAAGACTTGTGTATTATACTGCTGTAGAAAAAGCTGTGTAAGAGCAGACAATGTATCTTTTTAATGTTCACTTTGTGCTATTCTTTAGCTAAGCAGTCACCGTAACACACAACACTTTTACAAGCACTTATTCACTGGATATATCAACTCAAGATATATCCTTGTGACTTGACTAATAAACGATGAATTTTCAAGTAAGAAAAATTATGTTAGTAGAGAGAGCGTATAGCTATTACGAACAGCGCATTGATCAAGACTTTCCATCGCCACTAATTTGTACAGAAAATTAATTCCATAAGTTTGTAAGACTTAATGCGTGTGTCTGCAAAACATCAGATATGTAAATTCAGAAGGTCAAAATTGAAAATACAGGTAAAGATCACTAAACAAAAGGATTCTGCTCAGTGGGGTATGGGGACGGGGTTAACCTTCAAGCGAACACAAAAAAAAAGGATCTAAGTAAAAACTGACATATGTACGTCCACGCATTATAACAAATTATCCCCGATTCTCAATTGTACTCCTGATAGTGTAACACTCATTTCACTTGCTTGCCAATTATTATAAAAGCATTACATAATGATATATCTAATAAGAACATATCATGCATTGAATTCTGTCATTGCTAACTTCAGCTTGGTTGGTAGTATTAGTGTATTAACTTACTTTCCCGTATGTCCCTTCCCCGACCACTTTGACCATTTCAAAATCAGACAACTGATATTGCTTCAAGGTGTTACTGGAGGTCACAGAGGAAGGAACATTAATGTTGCCAACTAGTGAGGAGGAAGAAGTACCAGATGGAGTGGTGGAATCTAAATCAGTAATTTAATCATACAAAAAAGACTATATATAGATATAATAGATATATATATTATGCTGACTGAATGAATGACTGAAAAACTAATTACTGTAACCCTCTCGCGTATGCACGTTCAGGGTTAATCGACAGTTAATTGTCAGTAATCACAAAAATCAGAGCTAGACAGATACACAGACAAACAGACAGACAAACAGACAGACTGACAGACAGACTGACAGACAACAGACAAGATGACTACTACAACCCTTTCGTGCATGCGCAATGAGAATTAATAACAATAATAATAATTAGGTAAGAATTTTACTCCTATTGATATTTCAACATGGCAACCAATCACAAGTATTTGTAAGAATGAACCTACTACTAACCATGAGCTCTTTACCGAAAATACACTTAACACTAGAAATATAACCTTATTTTTAAAGAATAATTTGGAAGGGAAAATTAATACTAACCAGGCTTAGCTTGAGTCCTTTTCTTTCCCTTCCTCTTATTATACCACTTCTTGGCTGAACGAGCCACTCCTGTGGTAGCATTAGTAACAGTCAGCATTGTTCTCAGGAACAAATGAAACGTAAAAAGTTCCATGACAATCAGACAGGTTGTAACAATCTAAAAAAAAAATAGATGAAAAATGAATTCTATTACCAAAAGGCTCCCTATTCGTAATGTTTACTATATATAGCCTAATGACAACAGCTGCAAAAAAATAGCTTGCTATTATTATTATTATTATTATTATTATTATTATTATTATTATTATTATTATTATTATTATTATTATTATTATTAATACTACTAGATCTTTTATTATATACCTATTCTAATGTAAAGACTGACTTATTAGTTGATAAGATAATTTTATGAAGATATCGACAACTTTTATATAAATATGTTGTATTAACAATTTCAAGTTTTTACCAATATTTCTAGCACATTCAACTTTATAAAAGTTATTACAGTCTTACCTGATAATAAGTTGCTATTCGCAAGTTATATAACACGTACAAATGAGTACAATACGAAGATAAGCACAGCTATCAAAAACCGACGTAGCCAATTTTACCTGGAAAATCAGCTAAAACAGGACGCCAGATTGGAGCGTTTAAACTCCACCCACTAAAATATCGCGCACTGCGCCGCTATCGTTTAATCACTCGCGAATAATGTGCATCGTCTTAGTATCCCAGGGGCAGTTGGGCTCATTTGACAGTCATGGCTGTTACAGATTTGTAGTAACCTAATCAGACAAATGTATTAGGACTATGGGTAATTATTAAGTATAACAATACTACGAAATAGACAACTTTATTGGAAGCCGCATGAGCGCGCCAAAAATAAAAATAAAAATTTAATCACGCGAGGGTTAGAATACCCGCGTGGTCAGACCGAGAGAGAACTTCTGTATAAATCATAAATCAAGCCAGTTGCTGCAATAAAGACATATCAAAGAACACATTCAACCATTAACTGTGACTACTTAGTGGTGGTGGTTTTTAATACCACCCATTATAAGAATTGCCTTCCTTACTGGTAGCATTTGTAAAAATAAACAATGTAATAATATATTGCAAAATGTGACCAAGACTAAATCAGTGCAAACATAAAATCTGTGATATAGTCAGAGTGACTGGCTTGAACATGGCATGGACTCGTGCTGCAGTAGTGACACTAGATGACGCCACTTCACTTCTCCTCGCACCATTCATTCTCCTTTCGTATCTACAGAACAAAAATTTACAAACAAATGAAATTATTTTGTTTCAAAAATAAGCGACTTGGATTTGCAATAGATATATGGAGTAATTAATATAATTTGTGACTTGAATAGGAAAGGGGATGGAGGATTAGTTCACTGCTGGGTCCAATGAAATATTATCTTGCTTAACAATTAGAGCTTGGAAAACTAACAACGCCTGTCATATAGTAAGTCCTTACAAGAGAGGAGATACCACAAGCTGAAGCTCATACAGGTACTTGTATACATACATACATACATACATACACACTTACATACACACGTACATACACACATACACACATACACACATGCATACATACACACATACATACACACATATATACCTGCTCTTCCTCCTCAGGTGTGAAATCATTCTTAATGTTGAACGTCTTACGGATATCTTCAGGAGTCTTTCCTGCAAATAAAAAATTAAATACGCAATAAATAAGCACAAGAGGAGAACAGACAGCAATCATAAAACTTAACACTACATTTCCATTTCTTGCCGAAGTTTTCCTCACAGGTCAAATAAGATTAGCCATGGTGATTTATAAACTGAACAAAAATGCAACAGCAAGTTGTGGGCATGCTTACTGATCAGTATGTCCTGATCAGTATATCTACAGTGAGTTGCTACAGCACAGACAGGAAAGAAGCTCCAAATCTATGTCGATTATTTTTTGGTGTCATTTTTATGCGTAGATCTTCCTCAATCTTTAACTCACAATTCTTAGTGGCTCAGTCTACAACTCTCACCTCTTCTCTGCTCGTCACATCTCATAAAGGCCTCCTGATGTGCTTTCATCATTTGGCCAAGCCTTCAGTTGTTTCAACTGATGGAACATGCATGGTAGTAACAGCACAACAGTCTAGGGAAACTCGGGCAAAGTTGCAGACAGAGACACTAAGAATCATGAATCAAAGATCAAAGAAGCACTATGCATACAGAAGATCTCAATGCTGGCTGTCTATGTTGCATGCAAGTCTCCCTGCAGGCTATATTAAACAGTAAGTATGCCCACCAATTATTTCGCTGTTTACATTTTGTTTATAAAAATTACCACGGAGAGTTCGACCTCATTTACCACTGGGATAAAGGAGGACTTCAGCAAGAAACACAAACATCAGGTTGAGTACACACAAAAAAAGGAACAAAAAAAAATTGTTACTAAAGTCAGCGAAGATAGACTGAATCATTAAAAACAAAGAATTATAAAATACTGCCAAACTTTAACTAGTGGGAGGAGGAAAGCAAATACTATACAGCAAAGAGCAAGGGGTGAAATTTCATTCAATGAACTCTCCCAAACTGACTCACTTCTCCTTCCCTATCTCTAACACTACATGCAAAGCTAACCTTTGATCATGTTGGCCACTGTCTTGCACGTGACGTCAAGTAGACCCTTGATATCCAGATAATTGGCCGCCTACAAGCAAACCAACAAACAATAATAGGCAATATAAAATAAATAAACATCTAGAATTCCATTAAACTAGTGGCATAATTTGCTGCTGCTGTTTCATGAAATGTCTGAAATATTATACTAAGGAAAGTTGATATTATTATTCTTATGCGTTCACTGTACATACATACATTATGAAGCACAATTTAATTGATCTCTGCAAAATTTTACAATCCATTTGTTAATTCTCTAATTGTAGGTGCGGCCACAAATACTACATAAATTAAACACCTAAAACATTTCGTGATCTCATGCCTGAACTACTTAGACTCTCCTCCACCATTACCAAGTAACACCTGTGGCCCATACTGATATAGTTCACTTAAGATGGCCCTTTCACCACAACTAAGTTCTGTGAGTCATACTAGCATTGTATTCAAACTGCACCCAAAGACGTTCCTCCACAGCAGCCACAATTTATTTATATGCATGCTGCATTTGACCCTTATACAATCCCACCCTGGCAGGTTGCCCAATACTAGAGTTATACTAACCAGAATGAGCTCAAACAAGGTTCCTTGGTCCACTTTTAAGAACTCCTGGTCCCAAGGGTCTATATTGTCAGACCTCTTGTCCCTGTTTTCATCATCCTCTGGTAAAGGGGGGTCATCCTTGTGGTGAGTGGACCATTCAATCACCTACAAGGAAAACACACACACATGTACCATTCCATTTCAATACCTCCTCCAATAGCCGGATTTATAAAAACAAAATTGGGGCATGTTATCTTAATGTCTACACACTGGTCTTAATTCTACTAATACAATCATGCTTGCAACATCCATATGTGTATGTGTGTGTGTGCGTGTGTGTGTGTGTGTGTGTGTGTGTGTCTAAGCAACACCTAAATTGTTTGTTTGTTTTATCTTTTTCTATCAAGGTTGCACAGGGCCCGGGATGTGGCGTCGTCCAAGTTTAGAACCTGTACCGTCTTTGCCCTACACACTACATTATTTTTATTCAATTAATTAACTCATATTTCCAGAAAACGCAACGTAAAGGAGTTGATAAGGTATGGGGGGCGTGTATTCTATTCTGTATACTATTACCACGTATTTCACAACACTATAAACTAATCTGGCCATGGGCAGAGTGAAAGAAGTTAATTGGGCTTTATTTACGCCTCTTCAATAAACTACACTCAAACAAGAGTTCAGTGAGTATGCAGATTTTGTAGACTAGTGAACTAGTTATGTAGATAGTGATTTTTCCCCAGTAAGTAAATAGCCCGCCAAAGCTTTCTTAGCAAAGCTCCATACACAGGCTAACTGGCTAATGTTTCCAGCAATATATTACACTCGCCATACAATATGTATATGACATTTCACTCTCGTACTTGTATTTTCACTCGCCTTCATCTTATGAAAATACTTACGCGTGCTTTTGAAATAGCTCCCCATATTGTACTCAGACTCGTGCAATAAGTATTATATACACACTCTACTCGATATTACTAAATATGTAAATGAAGTACATAATCAACCTTATTGAGCATGCCCAAATAATACAACAGTGTGTCTGTCAATCGCCTGACCTTTCTCATGATAGCTCCATTGACATTAGGAAGAGGAACTGGTTCATCGTCATCCTCTGCCATACCTAGATCTACATGTACACAAACACAGCACAAACAAAACAACACTAAATATAGGATGATTCCTCAGTCACTGGGACATTTCCCGGGGGGGGGGGGGGGGGGGGGGGAAATGTTCACAAGGAAAATATTCGTAAAAAAAAATCATGTTTAAAGTCGCCCGCTACAGAGTAAACAAAAATTGTCACTTTGTTACCTCACAAGTTAATAGTGAAAAATAGTACTTCAATATCTTTACAAAAAAAATGCTATATGCCTTTTTTTTTTCCCTTCTTCTCTATATACAGTAGAATGTCAGTTATCCGCACACATAGGGACCGAGATTCGGTTAACTGAAGTGTTCGGATAACTGATGTTTAGTTAATTGACATCCTGAGGTATGTGCAACTTCCAGTAGTCTAGTCTTCAGAGAATTCTTTCACATATTTACTGCACCATACACACTATTCCAGCTTGTGTTAGGCACAAAACAAAACTTCCTACTCAGACTGTGGGGTTTTGGGGGTGATAAGTGCACTGCTAGATAACGGCAATTGAGTAAATAGGATGAACTCTCCTCTCCAGTTGAAATGTTTGAGATAATCAGCATTGAAAAAAAATAAGTTGTGCTTTAAAATTTTAGTATACATGGTGTCAATACTAAAGATTTATTCACGCAGTCTTATCAATACAAAGCACTCATAATGAAGTACTAAAATGGCTTCTTCAAATCTAAAGAATACTGCTTCAGCAGTACCAGACGATTTAATCAAATAATAATCAGTTAAAAACATTTTTTTCAGTGCATTGCAACCTTTTAGTTACACATGTCATTCTCGATAAACAAACTTATTAAGATATTAAAACAAACAAACACATCTCCAGTCCTCAGTGTTCTGACTGTCATACTAATTGAAGTTTGTATCACTCGCTCCCTGTTACAGCTAACACCTCAAGCCACTGCTTGCTATAGCATGACCACCTCATGCTCATCCAAATGACATCAACACAAAAGGACATTGCTTTAGTAGTCAACTATATTCATTGACCTCCTAAAGGTAAACATTACTACACAGATGCTGCTCCAAGGGAATTGTTTGTTTGTTTGTTTTCTTCATTTTTTTTTTTTTTTTTGGGGGGGGGGGGGGGGGGGTTGTTTTTACTTGTTACTACCTACCAACTGACCACAAATAAATCACCAATTGAGCTGATTTTAAAGAAAAGGGGGAGGGGAGGCAGTTCAACCTTATTACCTACTTGATAAAGTTATAAGGTAATGCTCATCACTTCCACATAATTAGAATAGTTCATGACACTGCCAGGACTTTGGCAGAGTGTTGAAACATCAAGTTAAGGGTGCTCATACATCCGGTTACGCGGTACGCCCACACAAATCAATTAACTGTTGCTATGGAAGGTAACTCCGATTCTATACCTTGCAGGTCCACGCTGCCCGGGGGATCTCTGAGACCCGTCAACTGACAGCCAACTGATCAAGAATGACTAACACACAAACGGAACTGCAAGAGTTATGAAGCCTCAAAGTCTCAAAAGTAAACGCCACTATTTGGAAACAGAGGAAGACTACGGAAGCTGGAATTTCGTCCACCGCTTGCTATAGCTAATTGTTACAAAGTTGTCGATTTTGTTTTTCTCATTTCTATTTTGTTTTATATTTATTCACATTTTCACGTGATTTTTTTCCAGTCGGGTCACGACTGTACACTATATATCAAAAAACTAAATCGACAACTTTAATTACCTTGTTAAGTTATGCCGCAGTACTAAAAATGAAAGACTAACTCTTCGTCCTTCTGGACTTGGACAGCAAAATAGATTCCAATTGTCTCGCACTTTTTTGCTACTGTGCAATTTTCTAGCCCCGCCCTCCGTTAGCCGAGTTAACTATACTTACCACGGTCTGCCAGGAAGCTCTTATCTATGCGCGGGTATTTAAGGTCCGCCCTCTACCTCTACAACTCGGTGGTTTCGTGGTTTATTGCTCAATTAAGCCGCGCGCGAGCGTTGCTATGTGCCAGCACCCTTAAGTTTCTAAATAAACTCTATTTATAGGCTATACAAATAGAGAAAACTGATATTACTAAAACAAAAACTATACCACTACTAAAAACTATACCACTGTGGCACTAGGTTCAGTCCTGATAATCTAGTATAAGTTATCCAGTACTAGATTTTTAAGCACATTCCAGCTCTTACTAAACTAACTTGCCAGTCTTACTTTTGTCTCACCATAAAGCCCCACCTGGACAAGAACAATATCAAAGTCCCACAAAAAAACGCCATCAAAGAGGGAGGGAAAGGGATAGGGGAAAGATGGTGAATTGTCATTATTGGCGAGCGAGCGTAGCGAGCGAGACACTTACAGGAATAAAAATGAAAAAATCGGGGATGTTTATTTATTTGTATATATGTTTGGACGTACGTATGTCATTTTGTACTTTGACCCTCGCGTTTTTGTGTTAGTTAGGTGGTCGACCCCGTCCCAAATTGCACTAAACAGAATCCTCTGGTTTATCGATCAGTACCCTTATCACCCTAGAAATTGAATTGTTTACCGTTTTGAATTCTTTTGCGGGTGCAGTTAAAACTTGAAAACTTAAGGGACTTCCATTTCTATTCGAGTTTGTGGCGGTGGTAAGTCAATGCGCTCTTTGTCATGGTTATAAGCCGTGCGCAACAGTATTTACTTGAAAATACATTGTCCACTAGGCTACCGCTAAGGTAAGTCTGTGTAGGTGCATGTCCAGTTGTGTCAAAACTTTGTGTGTTACAACCACTACTTAGCTAAAGAATATCACAAAGAAAACGTTTGTATTGTTTTGTTGTTGTTTTTTTCCCTTCAATTCAAGCAGTTGCAGAGAGTTGTTACTATGGCACTGAAATCCCTTTACCGTGTATGCGAAATTTAAAAACTGGACCTTATTTTCAGTAGCTTCAGTGTTAGAAGTCAAGATCATTCATATAAAAATAGTATAGTCTTTAGGCTCGCTCGCCATTTGTGCTCAAGCACATCACTAGTAGTTTGTTTTCTTTTTTGTTTTGTTTTTGTCACCTTAGGTGCTACAGACTTCAGTTAGAGAAAAAATCCTTACCATAAATTAGTGTAACCAAGAGTCAGTCTAAAGCATACTAGACACATCCTCCTTTCTCCCCCCTCCCACAAAACCCCCTACACCATAATATCATTTTGGCTAGCTACTTTACTCGATTTCTCACACTTGACTTCAGAATACTTCGCGCTGCCTGAAGGACGCTTTTCAAATATCCTTCCCTAACAATAATATTAAGAACTCTGCACTACAGGCTCTAGCTTACCTTCTATCATGTTTTTTATGGTATTGGACGCCTTGGCAATTTCTATCTCGACGTCAAATATTTCTCCGTCACTGCTTTGGAGCTTTATGGCAGACATTTTAACGTCTCCCCAGTATAGTAAAGTGTAAACTAAAGTTTCTCTAAAAATAAATTGAATACCCCGTCTGTTCTAATTGGAGCACACCTAGTAAGTCCCGCCCATTTTGTAACGCTTTTGCTCGCTCTCGAGCTATTATTTTTAGCAGCGGTTATTTCTTACCCGCGACATGAAATTATGTTTTGTCTCTATTTATTAAGCTTGGGCATATTCGGGTTTGCTTGGTTTCTGGACTTTTCCTTTCTTCCGAGATCTCCCCCCATATATAACTATGGTATATATATATTATATTATAGTGAGAATCTAGCCACACAGCTGCTACCTACCAATTAAAAGAGTTAATTTATAGGCTTGATATATTATATGCAAGCACTTTGCTAGCGTGGTTGCTCTTTATGTGTTTGTTTGTGTGTGTGTCTGCAGACAATGAAATATTTTTTGATCCAGCAAAATATTTCATTCCAAGGTATGTAAAATAATCATTTGCTAACTTGCTGCACTACACAGATCTAGCTGGGAAAGAATTGCCACTGTAAAAATGTTAGTATTTTTGATTATTTTAAATTATTCAAGTTTGAGCATTTAATTATTTTTCCTTATTAAAAGTTTCAAGCAGAAGGAAAAAATGCTTAGTTGTATAAGTTTCAATACAATAGTCTTGACGCATGATCCTAAATGTGGGTGTGGCCATAATAAGTGATGCTTGTTATCCTAACTTTAATTCCTTTCAAAGAATGAATAAATGGGGACGGAGGGGTGGAGAACTGAATGATAAACAGGACAAAATATGCGGTCTAATGAGATTTCAAAACATTTTGTTTGTTTTTTAAATGTGTTATAGCTCCAAGACTGATCTCGCCAATTTCTTGAGGATGCTTGGTCAGAGTAATTCAAGTAAGAGAGTACGTGTGGTCGGATCTGGTCACTCCTGGTCCACCATTGCCCTGTCAGATGACATGCAGATATCCATGGCCAACTTCAAGGTATGTGTGTGTGTGTATGTGTGCATGAAATGAGTGTGCGTGCTTATAGTGTGTGTGTGTAAACGAATATGGGTTTGTGTTTTCATTTATCGAACTCTTACAATAATGAATCTAATTGTTGTTCTTTTAAGTCTAGGTAGGAAAAATTAACTTCTCAGATTTTTACGGAGACAGATACTCCGTCGTCATGGTAGACCTGCCTAGAGTCAAGGCGAACTACACTTTAACCACAAGCCCATTGTAATAAAGTTGTATAGAGGGTAAACGTACAATAATTTCACAGCCATTAAATGAAAGGTGAGATGGTACAACTTCAATGGTTTAGAAGGGGGAGGAGATTAGGAATTGTCGTGTAGTCAAGTGACAATATTAAAGTGTGATGATACGTAACTGAGTTCAGCTCAATAGTCACTCTTATTTCTTGTGTTCAGGATCTTCGATCCTTTAATTGCTGGAGAGTGAGTAAAGTGAGACACTGTACAAATTTAAGAATTGTTCAGTTCGCATAATTGTGGACATACGCGTGGCACACAGTCTTATGCATGTGATGAAACTGAGAAAACTGATAGTTGTGACAAAATTTTAAAAAATCGATTTTATACGGTAGTCGTGTAATAATGACATGGGCTACCACTGGATTGGGTAAAGACTTTCAAGCCTTGCTGCTAGTCTGTACTTTACCTATTAAATGCCACACACACAGCACCATAGAAGTTCACAAATATAAAAGAAAGCCACTAAATATGAATGAAAGAGTTGTTGTTGTTGATGTTTTTTGTTTTTGTTGTTTTTTGTTGTTGTTGCTTTTTGTTGTTGTTGTTGCTTTTTGTTGTCGTTGTTGCATTTTGTTGTTGTTGTTCCTTTTTGTTGTTGTTGTTGCTTTTTGTTTTGTTGTTGTGGTTGTTGTTTTCATTATAGTGTCTGTTACGGCTAGGCTAGCTCACTTGCTGCATCTCATTGGTAAAGTAACTTACAGCTCATACGAGCATATTATTATTATTATTACTAGCAAGTACCCCACCACATAGTGGCGCTTGACGTATTGCAAAGTAAGAATGCAGTAGCACAAGTTATCCTGCTCAATTATCATTCTCTACCATTGGTTAAGGTTACATAAGTTTCCCTCTCCTGCTCTCTTTTTTCTGAACTATCTGAGCTTTTCTTCTATCCCACCACTCCTATCTTCAGCTCTTCTTTTTGAGTCATGGCACCCCCTTTTCCTTTGTCTATCTCTCCTGCATTTCTGTCCGACTTTAAGAATCTTTTATTAGTCTATTCCACCTGCTTTTTAGTTATAATTAATCGCTCGCCTTTTTGCCTTCTCTTCCCTTCCATTTTAAACCTACACCGCCTTACCTCGCTGATTCCATCCACTTTTCAGTTACAATTAATCTCCTTTTACCTTCTCTTCCATACTTTCGCCTTCCTTTTGATACCTACGCCGCCTTCCATCGTCTCTATTGCACCCGCTTTTTATAAATAACCGGCACGTTCTACAGAATGTGATGACACTTTACCTATGGTAAAGAGACGATGCTTTACCAAACCGTACCAAGCTCATGAATTATTCATGAATACACACCGTCGTTGTTACTGACACACAAGCGTATTATTATTATTATTATTATCATCATCATCATTATTTTATAGATGTGCTCTTTCTTCCAGTATTAATGGCGCATTCGTTCTTGTTGTTGTTTTTGTAATTATTTTGTTGACATGCCCTCCGCCATCCATTTCTCTGCAGGGTCTAGTAGCCTCTGATGAGGAGTCCATGCAGGTGACATTTGGGGCAGCCACCACATTCCATGAAGTCAATGCTATCCTGGATGGCCTGGGGCTGGCCCTGCCCATACTGGGATCCATCTCTGACCAGACAGTCGCTGGTGCCATATCTACGGGTGAGAAAATGATGTTGGTGTGTATAATTAGACTAATTTGTAGAGATTTAGTTCTACTTTCAATACTCTCAGCGGAATAGTAAAAGTATTTCACATCTTATTATTGTGATTAGGTACTCATGGAAGTGGAATCAAGTATGGAAACATGGCATCTTATGTCACCAAACTGGAACTAATGACTGGGAATGGGGAATTATTAACTCTTCAATCCAATGACAGTGCTGATTTCTCCTTATTTTCTGCCGCTCAGGTACACAAACCACACCCATGCTCTCGTGCACTCACTAGTGTGTGGTGTTGCTTATTCTTTTGGAGATAGCCAGCAGAAACTTGTCCAATTTTTGTCCAAAACCTAAACTGTTATATAACGTATGTGCAAGCGTGTTTGTGTGTGTGTGTGTGTGTGTGTGTGTGTTTCTCATGCCATGTCTCATCAATGTAACTAGTGGTGTGCTTGTGCACAAATGTCCAGCGAGCCTGTAGTTGTAATTTTAGACTACAACTGGATGTTAAATCTTAAATCTTATAATGGCCGAATTGTAATATTTCTTGAAGCTAAAGCAATAGCTAGTAAAAAATACATTGTGTAATATACTACTAAGTTCAGTCATTCCATTTTAATATAACAAGTACACACATAATCATTCCTTGCCTCTATATTCAGAAGTAACGACAGCTTCTGCAGTCCAGCCTTAGCTGTTCTTGTAAGTGAAGTACCAATAGCTCTTGCAAACAGGCTCTGTTTCATTCATACATGTACTTGTAGGATATGTATGCTGTTGACCATTAATTAGCTAACAAATACGAAATTACTATCTCACAGTTTTGAGCCTAATTCTACATTAAGACTGTTTACTGCTGTAGCATCACAAGAAACTGGGGGCAAGCAAAAAAAGATTTTTTGTTTTGTTTTGTTTTTGTTTTTAGAGAAAAAAGGAACTGTGCACGCACTAAGAGCACACATACAATCCATATATTTATATATATATATATATATATAACATATACCCAATTTTCAATTGTTCACCTCAATAGTATCTTACAGCTACTGCTTTGCTCGCTCGATAATAAATAGAAGAAAATGAACTCAACTTGCCATTGTTCAATCACAAGTTTTTGTTGCCCTTTTATTTTACTTGTGACAAGTTTATCCCACGATGCACTCACCCTGTGTAATACATGTGCTCAAAATGCAGGTGAAGTCACTAAGCATGTTGGCGATACACCTCAGTTAGAATTTTCAATTTGGCTCACTTTGCACTAGTAATAAGTTAGTAGTCATCTGCTTTTGTTGTTATTGTTGTTGTTGTTGTTGTTGTTTTGCCAGGTCAGTCTCGGCTTACTAGGAGTCATTACTGAAGTCACATTTCAGTGTGTCCCTGCCTTCAATCTGGAAGAGACGTGCAAAATACACTCACTTGGTTACTGCCTCGACAACATGGACGCTCTGGTCGGTGGCTCCGAACACACCAAAATGTGGGTTGAGGTTTTTAGTGGCACGTGCGCTGTTATTGCCAGCAACCGCACCACGGAGGGACCTAGGGACAACCCCAATCAACTGGTGGGATTGATAAAGGTATGAAGGTGAAACATACGTATTTGTAAGTTAGCGAAAATAGGTCTTAGGATAAATTATTGTAAGAAAGATGACAATATGGTCGTCTTGTGTTAATATTGTGCATTCAGACATGATCGTACAGTACTCATAAAGAAACCACCAGGAGTATCATACGATGCCACTTCACACTCCTTGTATGCTTATAGTGCCACACCGATGGTATCAAATTACTGTACTGCACAGCACAAAAACAACTTTATTCAATTTTAGAAGGAGCAATGAGAGTAAATTACAGACACTGTCTGCTGTGTACAATACACACTTGCATTGCCTAGAAACACATGCTTAAGGGTGGCCGCACATAGCAATGCGCACCGCCTGTAGATCCGGACATTAATTTATTCCCCGCCAATACCCCACCATTCGATAATACGCCAGCAGGAACAATCGCGCAGTAGTAGCAGAAGTATACTTTGCGAAGTTGTGGTGTTTTAGTTTAGCTTCTTGTTGTCGAATCTAATCATGAGAAAGAGAATTTTTTTTTACACACGGGTAGAACATAAAAAAATGAACTGCACCATAATTTGAAATTTTCAATATCTTATAAAACGAAAAAAATGCGAATAAATCAATAAGTAATATAGAAATGAGAAAAAACTCGTTATGGTGCAGTAGAGTAGCGGCATGACTAGCAGTGTGCCGAATTAGGAGCTCCAGCTTCTCGCATTGGTCCAAAAAAGTCCTACAAAGTTGGAAGTCGGGACCACAATAAATCCTCCGCATGCACTTAAGATTCGGTGAGTAGTACCTTCGGCAGGTACTTGTTCCTTGCACACAAACAGTTTAGACCTGTAAGCACACAGAAAGCAGTAACAGCCCTTAGCAACCATAAAATTAAAATTGCGTGGGCGGTGTGAGGGCACCCTTAAGTATGATTTCACGTTGAGTCTAAATGTTAGGACTAAAATATTTCTAGGAAGGAGTGAAGTTATTGCAGAAGGGACAAATGCCCCTTTCATCTGCCTTTAGGTATAAACAACTGCTGAATTGCATTACATCACCTAAATGTGTGACTGTTTTCCTGTTTTTGTTTGTTTGTTTAAGAATGTAATTAGTGAGTGGCTCCTGGTGCTTATGTCGTGGTTCCCCAGTGTCGTTCCTGCGTTCATTTCATTCCTCTTCAAGAACGGTTTAGCCGTGGAGCCTCACAATCGTGTGGACATCAGCCATCGCATCCTGAACATCCCCAACTACTTCCCTCATCACCACGAGACCGAAGTTGTGGTGGGTGTGGCACAATGTGCCGACGCCATCAAACTGCTGAAGAAGTTCGTCGTAGAGCATGATATTCCACTCAACTACATTACTGAGGTAAAGTAAGTCAATATTTCCAGGAGCTTGGTGTATCAGATATTCGTGTACCAACTCAGACAGCCCATCAGTTGTCTGAACACGTTGGAACTGAGGACTGTTTGAATAACTCAGAAAATATATTATAAAGGATTAATGGAGGGGCATGGTCTAGATTTTTTTTTTTTTTTTTTTTTTTTTTTTCACATGCAACTATTAGATTTTGAATGTTCAGTTAACATCCTCCAAAGTAAATAATATAAGAAGCTAAATGCAGGAAAGTTTTTAGTGAGAAGAGAAAGCTAATGCAGGGATTTAGCGTCAGCTATGTCAAATTGGAAGAATTTTAACAAATTAAATTGGAAATTCAAGTCATTATGACCTCTATTATGACTCTAGCTGCTATTGTTTGTTCTTATTTTGTTCGGAGGATGTGAAATATTCCAATAATTGAAGTTCATGACTCTATTTCCATCAGCCTTATCTCACTGATATTATTGGGACTAGTAAAAAGCAGGTGCTTGTATAAATGATGACTCATAATAATAAAAAATCAATTATGGACGGAGCAATTTTTTTTTGCACCATTTATTACAAAAATTGTTTATATTTGTTTTGTTATCAACTTTTTTTCTGTTGTTTTGTTTTTTGTTGTTGTTTTTGTTTTGTTTTTGTTTTTTTGTTTGTTTTTTTGTTTTGTTGTTTTTTGTTTTGTTTTTGTACACCTACCTCGCTTCATTTTCCTGGGTATTATCCAATTGGTCACATTCCATGTATTGTTTTTTTATTACAACTTTTTTACTATTCATTTATTTCAGGTGAGATTTGTGAAAGGTGACAGAATCCCAATGAGTGTTAACTACCGTCGAGACAGCTGTCACATAACTATGTGCATCAGCAACCCTTCGGACTACCACAAGGACCTCTACTTCCAGGGATTTTACAAGGTTTTAGTGGAGAAAGGTTTCAAACCTCGTCTTCACTGGGGAAAGTCATTTCACCTGAGCCATCACGAAGTCCAGTCTATGTACCCACTCTTGGCAGACTTTTTAAAACTTCGCAAAGAATTGGACAGTGGTGATGTTTTTTTTAACAAGCTATTGTCATCCTTCATTACCAAGAAATAATATTCATTTATTTATATTTTTTTTTTTTTTATTTTTTTTTTTTTTTTTACTTCAACACTAACTGGATAGAGATGGTGGGTGTGGTCCATGTAGCAATTGACCCAATAATTTTTTTTTTCATAATGAATGTATCCCCCCCCCCCCCCCCCCCATTAAAAAATGTTCTAATGGTACCATTTAATTTTAATCATGAAATAAAATTTATGAAACTTTATCTCGCCAGTTTAAAAATTCATCAAAATCATCATCATCATCTTCCTCACTCGCAGACTGCACGTCCATCGCTTCTTCTTGCTCAGGCTTGGCTTTAATATTTTGCTTGGACAAAAATTCTTCATGTTTCAACCGCAGTTCCTCCGCTTTAGTGAAGCACCGCCTGGAAGTGGAGATAAAACCAGCACAATGAAATCAGAGTAGACACAGCGGAGCTTCTGACGGTGACCTTAGAATATCACTACTTGAGAACATTCCAGTTCATTTTGTTTGTTTGTTGGTTTTTTCCTCCAATAGAAAATGGATTGCTTATCGCTTCTTAAAGAAATAACCTCTGGTTTTACAAACTAAAGCCTGGTCACAAATGGTTCACAGTTTGGAGGTATATAGCTAAACCTCAGTCAGTCAATTGAACGATTCAGAGTCACAAGATGCTTTTATAATCTTACTCATAGAATTCAACTTTAGCAATTGTAGCATATTGACTTCAATAAAATTCTGGAGGGAGAAATCAAAGGCACCCCTACTTCTGTATGAAACCCTAAATCAGCAGATATATTAGTATTCCTATTGCACATGCCCAATAAGAATTCATGATTTTAGCTTACACTTGTTCGTTGACTTCGTCTAGCTCTCTGTCCTCCATGGCCTCCTCATCTCCCTCCACCATCAAAGCATCTGAAATCTAGTAATACCAAAATATATAATTTTTATAAAAAATAAAGCATCCATCTTTTAAATTCATACATCTCCAAGTATCTCTACAACTATCACCATGGACACCACACCCTTGTCACCATGGATATAGCACTCTTTTTACCCCTGACACACAAACATGTTTCATTACTTCACACTCACATCATCTTCCTTCTGAATGCTCTTCTGGAACTTCTCCCACTGTTCTAATATCGGATCTTTATATTCCACCTTGCGAGCTTTAGCGTCCTGTTTGGGGTCATCAAAGAATCCCTCAGGCAGACTTCCCTTGGGATCTTCTTCTCTACATGAGACCAAGACAAGTGCAGACACTAATGAAAGGGTTGATACCGAAACAACACATTTTATAAATTTGTCATATTAATAATGTTCATACAATACAGTGTTTCATACAGGGGGGGGGGGGAGCCCTGGGATCTCCCCCCCCCAAACCCCCCCCCCCCCAAACTCATTTCTTTACACAAACTTTTATAATAAAATAATATACCAATTACAGTCTAACGCCTATTTTTTTCTTTAAAAATGTCCAGAATTTCATTAAAATTAACTTCACTTAAGTCTGGGCCTCCAATGGCAACTCATAAGGTGAGTGAGTCAAGACAAGCGATTCCTTAGCCTGGTCTTTATCATCTTCATGTAACTAAACGATCTTTCGACGGTTGCTGTCCCAACTGGAAGTGCTAGTAAAATTTTGGCCAGATTATAAACTTCTGGGAAAATTTCACTGAAAATTCTCCCCCCCCAAACTGAAAATCCTGTATGAAACCCTGCAATATATCGTTAACCCTCAGGCTGCACGACAATGATAGCTGTATTCACCGGTAAATCCTCAATAGCACAACAAAGCAGTATTATTTTCTCTCAGCCCAGTAAGATTTCTCATATACAACTTAGGGAAACTTAGTAAAAGGAAGTGACACTCAAAGGGTCCCTGTATTGACTATCAATGTATGTATGTATGTGGTTAGAATGGAAGGCATTGGGGAAACACAAGATAGATCCTTCATTCTGTGTGAATAAGGAGGCCTATATTGACGGTTCAATCAGTCATGGTTGTAAGGCCTGACCCAACCAGTCAAGAATAATTGAATGAAAGTAATTGAGAATAATGAGTAAGAAAGAAACTATGACAACCACAATAAACTACGATGATGAGAAGGACAACTGCCCCAAGGGACAAGACACTGTATATAATAATGAATACGTGTAATAGGAATGAATTATTATAATAGCAAATGTTCTCGTTCTAACAGCCAATATTGTTAATTAAAACTTAACCCGACATTTTGACTTCGTGCCAAAGTCCTCTCCAGCGGTCAACTGAGGTCGAACTTTCCATGGTTATATAATAACACAATGTAAACAGCAAGATTTCTGGAAGGTACGCTTGGCTGTTAAAATGAGAAAAATTACTATTATTATAATTATTTCAGCCGAGAATGACTGAATCACTGGAGGAATGAACTAATTGAAGTTTGCAAGTTTATACTTCTAGTAGTCCTCCATTCCTCCAGCCTCTGGGCCCTGCACACTGGGAGTAGATCCAGCCTCTGGGCCCTGCACACTGGGAGTAGATCCAGCCTCTGGGCCCTGCACACTGGGAGTAGATCCAGCCTCTGGGCCCTGCACACTGGGAGTAGATAGACCAGAAGCTATTTTGCCTGCCAAGCCAATGTCATGAATTAATTGGTATTATTATCAGCCAAGTCAAGACAAGGATGAGAACCAGTTCAGGAAGAAAAAAAATGAAATAAATTAATTTATTTAGGATAAGTAAAAAAACAAGGAAGTTACAGTGAGTACCAGTGCTTCCTTATCCAGTGTCAGATTCTACCACTGCTTCAATAATGAAGCACCAAAGGTGCGAACCCTCAGCGCTATTAAACACTAACCAGCTATTACAATATAATCTCAGACCTAAAGAACAAGCAATCTGTTAGCTTTTTTAATGAGGCATCAAAACAGCTCGACCAATGAAAATGATACATGGAATCACTGTCTTCATAAGAGAAGAAGCTAAATTAGCCAGAAACACTCACCAGTATACATTTTCAACGCGAAACTTCACTTCTTTCAACTCCGTCAACTTCCCTGAGCATAAAGCAAACCACACCATGATCTGCAAGAAATTATTTGCTCACGTGATTATGATGTGACGCTAGGGGGCGTTGCCCATAAGCTGGTACCTACGCGGAGCTGAAAGCTTCGCGTTTTCTCAACGATTACCCAAAAATTAAAAAGTAGCACAATAAAAGGTCTTAAATCTTTGTCCTGAGTAAGCTCATACCTAAATCAACTGTCAATTGTCAGTAATCTCCAAAATCAGAGCATGACAGACAGACAGACGAACAGACAAACAGACAGGACGACTACTTTAACCCTCTCGCGCATGCGCGCTGAGGGTTAACAAGCTTAGCTATGCTACTTGTGTATGTGTACATTATAATTACTGCTACAATGTCTCGTGTAGAATCAGTCCACAAACAAGTGAGTAGTGTACATTTTTGTTTTCTATACTATTTAATCAATTCTAAACCTTTTAAAGATAAACAAATTCATGAAATGGTATATTTCATTTGAAGAACTTAAACGTGTCAGACACGCCCACCATCCCCTTTATTGTACCTGGTCACATCCTTTTCTGATTCTGTGTTTTGAGATGGGGCATCAAAGAAGTCTGCAAAGAGAGAAATACAAACAGAAACTGGTGAAAAATAGCACTAGAAGAAATACTCAACGTTTTAAACGCATGAACCTACCCCCTTACCCCGGGCCCTGCTGGAAAAGATAATATTAGCTTGAGATATATTTCACACGATTATTCAGATTCATAAGTTACTAGGCTTTCCGTCCCGAGGACCCACCCACCAGGAGGATTCATTTCGAGACAATATAAGTACGCAACATGGGTTACACCCTTTGCCAACTCGCCACCCTTTACCAACTCGCTGCCCTTCACAAACTCACCATCCGTTGCCAGCCTCCGTCCTTTGCCAGCCTCCGCCCTTTGCCAGCTCTCTATTCTCTGTCCATTGCCAGCTATCATTTACCAGCTCTCTATCCTTTACCAGCTCTTTACCCTTTACCAACTCTGTCCTTTACCAACTCTGTCCTTTACCAACTCTGTCCTTTACCAAATCTCTACCCTTTACCAACTCGCCACTCCTTTACCAACTTGTTTACCAACTCGTCCCTTTACCAACTCGCCGTCCCTTTACCAACATGCCGCATTTACCAACTCATCGCCCCTTTACCAACTCACCTCCCCTTCCCTTTACCAACTCACCTCCCCTTTACCAACTCACCTCCCCTTTACCAACTCATCTCCCCTTTACCAACTCACCGCCCTTTTACCAACTCACCCCCTTTTACCAACTCACCTCCCTTTTACCAACTCACCGCCCCTTTACCAACTCACCGCCCTTTTACCAACTCACCGCCCTTTTACCAACTCGCCATCCTTTACCAACTCGCTACCCTATACCAACTCTCCACCCTTTACCAACTCACCAGATGGCAGTCCTGCAGGAGCTGGTGCTGCAGGAATGATCTTGTCTATGACTATCTTTGGTCTGCCATTAGTCTGGTCCGTGGCCTCCTCAATGGGAGGAAGATCCTCCTCGTCCGACAAATCATACATCGGTTCATCACCTTTACCATAGAATTTCTTCTTCACGCCTGTATCGAAGAAGTCAGCTGGAAGACCAGAAGGCACCGAATCAGACGAGTCTGACTTGTGCTTCGATTTCTTTTTCTTTGATGGTGGCATACTCGCTGAAGTGGAGGGAGCCTGGGAACAGAATGTGGTACCAGTTATGGAACAAAGTGTGGTACCAGTTGTGGAACAGAATGTGGTACCAGTTGTGGAACAGAATGTGGTACCAGTTGTGGGACCGAATGTGGTACCAGTTGTGGAACAGAATGTGGTACCAGTTGTGGGACAGAAGTGGTACCAGTTGTGGTACAGAATGTGGTACCAGTTGTGGAACAGAATGTGGTACCAGTTGTGGAACAAAGTGTAGTACCAGTTATGAATTAAAAGTGGTATCATTTATCAAAGTTATGGGAATAGAATGTGGTACCAGTTATGGGGAGTAAAGTGTCAAGGAATAGATTGAGGTACCTGTTATCAAAGTTGTTATGAAAATATAACATGGTTTGTACCATGGTATATCCAAACTGTCCAATCAAATTACTTGATTCGCAGTGATTATATTTCATACTCACCAACTAGGAGGTGAATAAGTGAACCGTCCAATCAAAATTAGTTTTTGTGTGTTTCCTATAGCCTAGAGCCATGGTACAAGTCAGCTACACCCCTTTGTACAATCAGTACGGGATTTACACTATCCTCGGGCCTTTGGTACTTGGTTGTGTAAATCCTATACCAACCTCATATCATAGTATAATACCAGTTATTTTGACCTTACCAGTTATTTTGACGTTACCAGTTATTTTGATTGTCCAGGCCTACCCGGACCCTATGTGTGCAAGATAACGTGTCATCCAATGCATGAACTTTGAATTTGTTAATTGGTTTGTTTGTGTAGCTATTGGTTGTTTGGCCCTGCCCAGTCTCCTCACTGTCTGAGATTCTGTATGCAGGCACCACCCACTAAACCCAATGATATATATCACTCTTTTTTCTCTGTTTTGTATTCATTCCATTTTTGTTGAAGAATCTGAAACCTAGTTGCTGCAAGCTCAGTATCTAGACTTAATCTATCTCTTTAGCTTTGCCTTCACAGTAGGCATAGTTTATCTATTTTATCTATCAGTAGTCACTCTAGCTTGAACTTAAGCCTCGCTAGCTGTGGTTGCTAATCGTACTGCTCAATCTAAATAAATAGATAGAGCTGGTCCTTCGCATTACTCAACATCAGCTGCGAGGTGCCTTACAACCACCCTGCACATTGATCTTCTGCTACAATATTTCATCAATATCATGGAAATGAGAACCCCCCTGAAATTTCCCAAATGTTAATTGGACCCCTCTCAAGTTTGGTTCTAAAAATGTCCTCCATCCCCAATTTCACAGCACAGGACATAAAACCACACCTACCTCTTCTGGCAAATCCCTTTTTCTGGTTGAACTCTGACTGGCCCCAGCTGCTTCATGCTCCCTCTCTCTCCCCGGAGTGGTCTTGCTGGTGCGTGACGACGGCAGCGAAGGCGTCGCCGCCGGTGCCGGGGGTGGGCCTGGCATCGCACCTCTCTGTGATGCCGTCGAGGATGACTTGAGAGCTCCGACCGCATCCTTATGCTTGCGACTCTTCAAGTGTGTGGACCAGAGAATGCTGCTCTTCACTTGCTGGCTGCATATCACGCACATAAGTTGCCCCAGGGAATTGTACCTGAAGGGGGGAAAAAAGAGTCTAATACGCAGCAGCAAATGATTCTGCTGAGTATCGACGTTGGAGAATGGCCAGAGCCGTACACGAAGTCCTCACACCTTGGACTCCTTCACTGAAGACAGAAATGTATATAATGCATACACTGTTTGTGGTCATTCTTGGAAATAATAATTGCAGTTCTTTCTGTCTACACTCGACATTGGGTTAGTTTGGAATACTGCGAGTATCATTTACGTCCTTGTATCATCACATAACTACAACCAGCAATCTTTACCTAATTTGCTGTATTCAATATATGTGAGTGGGTCTAGGAAAAGGGACCTTATGGCGCAAATCAAAAAAATTGAGTTTTTTATGCTAATAAAAAGATACAATTTATCTCAACTTAGTGCTAAAATACTGGAGGGTAAAACTTCCGACACGCAGAGAAACTGGCAGTTGAACTGGGCCCTATTCAGCAAAGCAATTGAACTAGAAATCAAGAAAACATAAATTGAATTTCCACTTCCGGTATAATTAACGTTTCCGTATACTTAACGGCGTACTCCGCATACACAATTAAATCGTACAGCCGCTTTTTCGGCAGTTTGCGTAGAGTTCTTTTAGCTTTCAGAGCGTCTCACGACCTGTCTTGTTGGAATCCTTGGCTGCTCTATTCGCTGTAGCGGTAAACTTTAAGCCAAAGGTAAGCTGTAGAGTGCATGCAGTAGTCTCAAAGCTATGCCGTTCTTTTTAGCTGTAGTTGGAAACTCCGCCCATTCCCCGTTTATTGTACTTCGAGAATGAGAGAGAATAAAAAGTAGCTTGTCTTTTCACGGCACGCTTGGGGTCTTTTAAGTTGTTTTGACATGCGAAATTTGGCATAGATGTAGAGTAAGGGTCACTAAGACTAATTCTGCAAAAAACAAAAATAGGAGAAAGAAAGAATTTTTCCGATGACTTACTTCCGGAGCCTATATCTCAATTTCAATTTTTGCGCCATAAGGTCCCTTTTCCCAGACCCGCTCACATATTGATATTATATTTGAGAAGGCTCATCTCACACATCAATGGAGTCTGGCCAGTTTTCTCGCCCGAACACCATTGATATGCTCCAGTACATGCTCACAACCACATGTGGTCTCAGCCATCCTATGCAGAATTACTGTATTCCTTACAATTGCATCAACGGGACTGTTGAAACTTAGTGAGACTCAAGATACTTTTAATTCACAGCAACTTCACTTTAACCGTTCTGCTAAGTACTCCCAAGAGTTCGGCAGTTATGGGCAAAATGTCTGATTACTAAAACATGAGACTTTTACTTCAGCTACGACAATAACCACAAGTTGTCTAACTCATCGGCTGAAATTTAATGAGTGAATCTCAATTATTCTGTTACTGTATATATATTCTGAGTAAGTGCCTACAGCACCACAATTGCATGTTCTATAACTGTATACTAAGCCTATATTGGGTTGTAATAACAGATAGAAAAACTTGACAAATTTAGTTTGAAGCATGGGCTATGAGCAGTAATACATCAAGCTATGGACAGAGAAGACAAAAGAGGTTTATACGCATATAGGTTACACCACGACTTGGAGGTCCGCACAGGATCTAGACAACCAAGGACAAAAGGCCTGGGAGAGTGTAAATCCGCACTGACAGAACGGAGGGGTGCAACCAACTTGTACCATGGTTCTAGGAAATTCATAAAACTAATTTTTGATTGAACTGTTCACTTATTCACCTCCTAGGAGTTGGGTCCACAAATTGAGCAATCTGATAGGATGGTTTGAATATACCATGGTACATATATATAATATTTAAAGCAGCCGCACCAAATGTTATGGTCTGATCCAAACAGTAACAAAAAGTTTAAGACTCTTTTTCAGTCTAACTAAATAGGATTGGCTTAATTCAGATTTCATTCACATCCCATTCAACATGGCAAACTGCTAAATAGAGCTCTTCTATTCACCAAAATTCGTTTCAGTTTACTAGGCATGGCTGGTAAACTTACTTTGCTAATGGATGATCAACCTTCCCATCCTCACCAGAAGACTTCCCTTTCTTCTCTTTCATTAACCTTCTGTAATGCTGCTGTTTGGAGGCCATCATCTGTCCTCCACTACCCGGCAGCTGACAATTTACAACGCTTTACCATTCGTCACTCTATTTACAGCGCATTTATGCCCTAACCAAACTTTCCCGCGCTGAGTACAGTGAGTCTAGTGTTTCTTTACATGACGACGTTTTACCATTTATACTATACCGTTTCATCATGTCTGCCAGTGGTGTTGTAAGTCGCTCATTGGTGTTTTCAACTTACAGGAGATTACTTCGATTGCAAAGGAGGCTGCCGCACGAAATGCAAGCTGTGGGGACTGAATTTATTCGCCAAGAGTTTAAAAGGCACAAAGGAGCCTCTAAAGAACACGCAGTGAAGTTTATAGAAGAATGGAAGGTACATAGCTAATTTTCGTGTAAGTACGTTGGTCGTATTATTATCCTTGTAAGATGGACTTCCAGTTTATTAGATTGAGTCATTCCCCTGGCAAGAGGATTATTAGTTAAAGAATGGTGTTATAGCTAGAAAGAAGTCGAGGGTTGTCGTAGCTCAGTGGTTAGAGCACTGGTGGGTAAAGCTTAGTCTGGCGGGACAGACCCTTTACCTTCTTTTTTATGGGTGGGGGAAGGGAAAGGGTCTGGAGTCACTAGCATCAACGACTTGTTCGAGCCACCCCGATTTTGGGGTGGCGGTTTTATCACATTCCTTGGTACATTCGTCATGGGACGTCATCATAATGCATCATTATACGATTCTTTTTTTTTTCTTCAAGCATGGGAGACTCTTACCTGATGAGGTTTGTAATGTAAGATTACAGCTACTTGCGGCGCAATCTGGAGGAGAGGGCCCAGAATTCTCTTCCAATGCTTCCTTCATTAGATTACGCCAGGCTAACACTACTCCAGAACGGAGTCTTGAGAGATCTGATCTATCTGCAACTAGCCTACGGACATATCTAGACTTTGATGGAAGATCAGAGCCACAACCTAAGCAGAACTCCATAGCTAAGCCGGATCGCAACCCGGTATGCTGGTCGAGCTGCAAGTTACAGCTGCTTTCCCGGGAAATATTAAAATGAGCGGGGGAATATGTGACGCAATTTTGACACTTTTTAATTAAATTCCTCAGGAACAAGTCGTTGATGCTAGTGACTCCAGACCCTTTCCCTTCCCCCACCCATAAAAAAGAAGGTAAAGGGTCTGGCCCGCCAGACTAGGTAAAGCTGGTGGCCTTGGGTTCGAATCCCGGCCAGAACTAAGATTTTTTTTTCACATTTTTCCTTTGCTTTAATCCAGACCCCTTTAGGTGAGAAAGTTTCAATCTAGTTTGTATGAAGGGTCAGAACTTGATAATTAATTAGAGTTATGGAGAGAATAAAATTAACATGCAATTATGCAATTTGTGATTAAGTGTTGGAGGTAAGTTAGCCATCTATCATAACATACAGGAATTTAGAAGTCAATTAATGTAGGCATTATTCTTTAATCTCTCTTAGTATTTGCACAAAAATTTAATGAAAGAACGCTCAAATTAAGGCAAGTGTGATCCAGTTGGTAACACTGAAGATTGATTGTGTTGTGGCACGTGTGCTATTAGCACATGTCTTATATTATCATGGTGTGATGAACTAAGCTCTCCCAAGTATTAGGAATCTGACAGTGAAGGGTGGTATAGGGTCGGGCTACGCGAGACTAGGGAGGGTCTACTTAACACGAGCAGAGGTGGTTCGGAATTAGAAATAGATAAAATGTGATATTTGAATGGAATTTAATGGTTACGACATTAAATGGAGTTAATAGAAGAGGTTGGAGGCACGGCTAGCGGGTAGGAGGAGTGGCAGGAAAGGCAGCTCAGGGAAGGTAAGGGACTCCTAGTTAAAAGCACGAAAACAGGTAAGGGACGCGCAATTCTAAATAGCGCTTGCAACAAGAACACGTGGAATACGCTAACGAGGAAGCGGTGAGCGCAACTTAACGTGGCAAAGAGTGTTCAAGATGGCAACACCTACTACCGTTGAAGATCCCACAGACCCTGCGTTTACCGAGGCTCAGAGGGCGTGGATTGACAACTTCATGACGACGAAGCTAGCTGAGGCGGCTGGGCCGGCCCCCTCATCATCCTCCTCACCCACCATAGCATCAACCACTTGCCAGCTGCGGGCAGCATTATGCCGAGTGAGTGGTTAGGGGGTTATTGTGTATAGCTTGTAGCAAGGTACCTGTAGGGCGGCGATGATGGCTGTGGTGGGTCAGCTGGGATTACTGGAGTGTGGTAGAAATTGCTGGCAGCAAAAGGCTATAGATAAGATATGCATATAGATAAGACCTGTAGTGGATAGGCCTATAAAAAAAAAAAAATAATAATAATAATAATAATAATAAATAAATAAATAAGTAAATAAATAAATAACAACAAAATTAGTACAAAGCAGTTCTACATGACGAGAGGGCTTACCAGGAGAAATAGATAGCTGGTGGTTTCGTGCCATCTGCACCAGGCACAATAGCATTTTCACATCATGAATTGCCAGTTGGTGCTGGGGCTAGGGCTATAGATATTGCTATATAGTGGTGGTTGGGTGTGATAGTGCTGGTGCACCATAATGCGGCTGGTGGTTAGGCTACACGGCCGTCATTCTTGCTATGTTGTCGTTGGTTGCTATATCGCTATTGCTATTGCCAATGCTATTTCGCTATTATTGCTGTTGCCATTGCTATATCGCTATTGCTATTGCCGATGCTATATCACTATTGCTATTACCGATGCTATATTGCGATTGCTATTGCTGATGCTATATAACTATTGCCGATGCTATATCGCTGTTGCTGTAGCCGATGCTATGTCGCTATTGCTGTGGCTGATGCTATTTCGCTATTGCTGTTGCCGATGCGTCATTGACGTTGCCGGTGCTATACCGCTGTTGCTGTTGCCGTATTGCTCGCTGTTGCCGTGGCATTCGCTGTTGCTGTATCGCTGGCGCCATTGCTGGTTCGCTTGATGGGGCTGTATCGCTGTTAGTGCTAGGTCGTGGCTGTTGTTGCTAGGGCATCATTGGGCTATTGTGCATTGTTTGCTCACCATCCCCCCCCCACCCCCCCTTTTTGCGATGCAGGTCTTGGAAGAATGCCTCCCTCATCGTTATTGGCAAGCCTACCAAGCATTCCGACAGCTGCATCATCAGCAGCGGCATTGTTGGCTCCGTGCGGTTCGGTTCCAATGACTAGTTCCTTGGCGGGGAGTTCTCCAGGCCTGGCAGACTTATCGGCGTTACCGGAGTTTTCGGCTCTGCCTCCACACAATGCTGCGCACATGCTGCCGCCAAAGCTAGTCAAGCGAATTCAGGACCTTGAGTATATTGACATGTCCGAGTTGGTCCAGGACGCATGGCAGTTCCATGAGGAGGAGCCTGGCTCCTGTTGCCATGCCAAACGCCGACGCCGGGGTCCAGTGTCCGATATCCTGGTCTGGGTTGACTGCTACTCTTCACTGGTAGCAGTCTTATCAGCACACCACCCGGAAAAAACACCTCAGTTTATGGCGTACCTGAAGACCGTTGTATATGCCTCCAAGTCATTTTCTGGAGACGGGTGGGTAACTTACGATGCATGCTACCGCCGGAAAGCGGCGACGACAAGGTCCCTTGACTGGAGCAGACTAGACTTCACCCTATATAACCAAATATTTGCTGGCAGAGCTAAGGCCCTCCCACGCTGCCGCTACTGTAATAGTGAGTTGCACAAGTCGGCAGAGTGTCCAATTGCCCCCGATGGGCCAGAGAGAGTATCGATTGCGTCACGGCCAGAGGCACCTAGGGCCCTCAGCTACGTGTGCCAGCTATTTAACAGTAAAGGGGGAAATAGGTGCCACTTTCAGCCGTGCAAGTTCCGCCACTCGTGTGCAGAATGTGGAGGAAGCCACCCCGCATCACTATGCAGGAGTCAATCCACTAAGCGGTACTTGAGGAGGGAATCCCCCCAGAGGTCTCGGAAGTGAAGTTACTGTCATAGATGAACGATTTTGAACTATCATACACTACTATGCACTGTCACCTTCCGCCTTAGTGGCGTGATCACCCCTTGGGGTTCAACTGTACCATATCGCTGTCTGGTATTGTATTCATGCAGGTATTATATTACCTGACATTGTTTAAAAAAAAAAAAAAAAAAAAAAAAAAAAGAGGGGGGGGGGCATTATTAAGGGAAACGTAGCTATGGATAAGTGTAGCCCGTAGTACATAGTATAGTGGTTTTGGGGAGGTAGGTATTTAGTGACCGAACCCTTGCTAATATGCAGATGGAGCCTACCGGTATACAGCGGACTTGCGGGCCATGGGAGGGAGAGCGCTGAAGGGAGGTCATCAAGATCGCCGGCTATCCCAAACATCGACTCCATTGCTGGTAGCGGCATGGAAAGCTAAGCTTTCCCGTCATCCCGACCAGGATTATGCCCAGTACATTGTGCAGGGACTGGAGGAGGGCTTCCACATTGGCGTTGGGCGGGATCAGGAGTTTAAGAGTGCGAAACAAAATATGCAGTCTGCGCTCCAGAACCCTGACATAATGGAGGAGTACTTGGGCAAAGAGGTGGTACTGGGTAACATCCTGGGCCCTTTCAGCAGAGACCTGGCACCTCTTGTGCACATAAATCGCTTTGGGGCGATCCCCAAGAAAAATCAACCTGGCAAATGGCGGCTGATCACCGATTTGTCTCATCCAGCAGGGGCCAGTATAAACGATGCTATCGACCCAGCTGTGTGCTCACTTATCTACATTACGGTGGACCAGGTGGCTGCAAAAGCAATGTCATTCGGGACGGGGGCATTAATTGCCAAGATTGACATAAAGTCTGCATACAGACTGGTACCCGTCCACCCGGATGACAGACCCTGGCTAGGAATGCAGTGGATGGACAGAATCTACGTTGACACCAAACTCCCATTTGGGCTGAGATCAGCACCAAAGATTTTCAATGCCCTGGCTGATGGTCTGGAATGGTGCGTTGCGGCAGCAGGAGTCCCTGACATTTTTCACTATCTGGACGATTTTGCGGTAGTAGGTCCACCGGGGTCAGATCTCTGCCTCCAGTATTTGAGCACTTTGAAAAGAGTGTGTCAAGATCTCGGCGTTCCACTGGCCCCAGAGAAAGAAGAAGGGCCCAGTACCAAGCTGACCCTGCTGGGTATTGAGATCGATACTGTGAAAGGGGAGCTGCGCCTACCAGAAGACAAGCTACACAGACTGTTGGGCATGCTGGGCGATTGGCATGCCAAAAAGGGTTGCACTAGGCGGGAACTGGAGTCGCTGATTGGCAGTCTACACCATGCAACCAAAGTAATTAGACCCGGCAGGTCATTTCTCAGGAGGATAATAGCACTGCTTAGCATGTGCAAGCGGCGACATCATCACGTCCGCCTCAATGCCGAGTTTAGGGCAGATCTAGCTTGGTGGCTAACATTTGCGTCGCACTGGAATGGCACCTCTCTACTTATTCATCGCCACAGTCCTACCACAACATTTTGCTCAGACGCATCCGGGTCATGGGGCTGCGGAGCATGGCACAACACGAATTGGTTCCAGATTCAGTGGGATGCCAATTCTCTCAATCTGCACATATCAGCCAAAGAATTGATTCCAGTCATAGTAGCTGCAGTAGTATGGGGTCCTCAGTGGAAGGGGTATCGGGTGACGGCACTGTCAGACAATTCTGCAGTGGTTGCTACGCTCAATAGCCGATATGCTAGGGACAAAATGCTAATGCAAATGCTACGCAGTCTCTTTTTTCTAGAAGCACATTTTCAGTGCGAAATTACGGCAAAGCACATTCCAGGTCGACACAATGACCTGGCCGATGACCTATCCCGAAATCATGCCTGTAATTTTTTGATCAAAAATCCTGAGGCATGTGCTAACCCCACTGATATCCCTATTTCTTTGCTGCAGTGGATTCTTCATCCGAGCTGCGAATGGACCTCACCGACTTGGATGGCCAAGTTCACTTCTTTTGTGAGAAAGGAGTAGCGGACTCCACTCACCGGACATACGGATCTGCCATTCGCAAGTTTTATTCATTCTGTTCATTGTATAACATTGCCTCCCCCTTCCCTGTATCCGAATCCATTCTATGTTATTTCACCACATTCTTAGCGGGTCAGAATTTGTGTCCCCAATCCATCAAAACATATCTCGCAGGAGTAAGACACATGCAGGTCACCCTCGGTCTCCCGGAGCCGAGGGCATTTTCCTCCCTGCCCCGGCTGAAACTAGTCCAAGCTGGGGTGGCGCGAACCCACAAGGACCGCATCACCAAGCCGCTGAGGGTAAGGCTTCCAATCACTCCCGCAATTCTAAGAGCAATGAAGGAGCAATGGCAGGCGAGGGTCGTGGACGAAGACATCTTGATGCTGTGGGCAGCCTCCGTTGTCTGTTATTTTGGTTTCTTTCGAGCTGGGGAATTGACTGTACCATCACTGGCAGCTTACCAGAAAGCCAAGCACCTAAGCTGGGGGGATGTGTCCATTGACAACCCAGCTAGGCCCTCCGCCATCCGTGTTTTCCTGCGTCAATCCAAGACGGACCAGCTGGGCAAAGGGATCGAAGTGTTTGTCGGGGAAACTGGGAATGATATATGCCCTGTGGCAGCTGCAGCCTCGTACATGGTGGCTCGGGGTTCTAAGGAAGGACCATTTTTCATGTTTAAAAATGGTCAGCCACTAACCAAAGATAGGTTCACACACGCTGTTCGGGACGTACTGCAAAAAGCCAGGCTTCCATGTCAGAGTTTTGCGGGGCATAGCTTCAGGATCGGGGCAGCGACGGCTGCTGCCAGAGCGGGGATGGAGGATTCCACTATTCGCATGCTGGGAAGATGGTCAAGCTCAGCATTCCTGGCATATGTTCGCACTCCTCGAGAACATCTAGCCCACCTGTCAAAAAAACTTATGTAACTGACTACATTGCATACTGTACTGATTATTGCTGGCAACATGGTTGCCCAAGTACTGGCACGAGTATTGTTAAGTAAAGTTAAGATAATGGGATGGCAATGAGGGTGATTTGTGAGGGGTAGGTAATATTGTTTTGGGGGGAGGATACTCCTCCCTGGGTGGTCGGCTCAGTGCAATGAGCCAAGCCCTACCCCCAAAACAGATAGAAAAGAGGGAGGGGCAGTTGCTTAACTAAACATGAGGTTGGTTCATTAGGATTAACACTACTTAGCACTAATTAGCACCAATTAGCACCTACTAGCTCGGGCCTATACCTCCAAAACTCAATTAATAGAATAATGGGCCTAAGGGAAGGTTTGCTTGTTTTTCAGGTACCTCTGTGATTAAATGGAATTTAATGGTTACGACATTAAATGGAGTTAATAGAAGAGGTTGGAGGCACGGCTAGCGGGTAGGAGGAGTGGCAGGAAAGGCAGCTCAGGGAAGGTAAGGGACTCCTAGTTAAAAGCACGAAAACAGGTAAGGGACGCGCAATTCTAAATAGCGCTTGCAACAAGAACACGTGGAATACGCTAACGAGGAAGCGGTGAGCGCAACTTAACGTGGCAAAGAGTGTTCCCCCGCCCAATCCCATCCCACACTATCTGGGTTACATAGTATTCCTGCATCCTTATCATATTCCACCTCATTGGTGTGACGTAGGCCTGGGTGGTCGGCTCAGTGCAATGAGCCAAGCCCTACCCCCAAAACAGATAGAAAAGAGGGAGGGGCAGTTGCTTAACTAAACATGAGGTTGGTTCATTAGGATTAACACTACTTAGCACTAATTAGCACCAATTAGCACCTACTAGCTCGGGCCTATACCTCCAAAACTCAATTAACAGAATAATGGGCCTAAGGGAAGGTTTGCTTGTTTTTCAGGTACCTCTGTGATTAATGTTTATAAACATTGTGTATTTAAAGGTAAAGAAGGAAATTTTTATTATTTCATTAACAGGATTATGCTGGACTATTGGAAGAGCAGCTTGGCATTCCTTCGCCAGATTCTAATGCAGATTCATCAACACCATCTGCTGCTAACATCAGGCAAGTAGGGAGGAACTTTACATCAGAAGAGCTGGAACTACTGGAAGATGACCAAACTGTCCAGCTGTATGAACTCAGAAAGGAGACCACCAAGCCTATTGACAAACCTCCTTCATAGCATTTAATCTCTTCTTTTCCATTAGTTCACAACACTTGTGTGCTTACACAAGAACATTTTAATCATTTTTTTTTTAATTAAAATATTTTTACATACAAAAAAAAATCACATGGTGGTATGGTAAAGGGTATCACTGAATATGACTTTTTTTTTTAATGATGATGGAAAATAAACATAACATTAAAATAAAGGTTTGTCTTAATATTAAAATTCTTGTCCAAGTAGAGATGATAAGAGTTCCATAAGTGATTAGCAGTCTGAAGTGTCATTTATAAGCCATTCTGAGTAGGTCTTGTTCTCAAGTTGCTATCAACTTGTGAACAGCTATTTGTGTGATTTCTGGAATCGGATTCAAGACTGTAAAATTGTGAAGGAGGTTTGAAATGGCAGCCGGAATCTTCACCATCGTGGTCAGCAGACATGAATTCGTTTGAGGCAGCTGCATTTGATTCACGACAGGTGACATCTTTGTCACTTTGGGCTGACGCTATGTCCGCCATTTTGGAACCATTAAGTGTATCACTGCAAGACTGTCTATCTTGGGTAAAGGACATCGCAGATGTGTCCTGCATGTCGAAACCAGAATCCTGGTCCAGAATCTTGGTTCTGATCATCGCAGTGGAGATAGGCGAGCTGAGACATTCTGGGGACCGCATCCCACCAAGCTCAGAGGGAGGAGTCACTGCAGAGACTTCTTGATCCATTGCATCTTTCCCCTCGCGAATGACCAAATCTACAGCTGAGTCCTCCTCGGGAGATTTACTAGGAATATGTTTCGACTGGCCAATCATTTCTGGTGAAAGTTCCCGAGTGTCTGAGCCCAAGAACGGGTTAATATATTCGTCAACCGTGCTACTACTGCAGTCGCTCCTGTTCGGGACAGACCGTCTCCAATCCCTAGAGCTCGTCACTGAAGCTCCTCCGATTGTGGAGACAGAAATCATTGGAGATATCGTTGCGCTCTCCGAGTCCTTGTTGCTATCGGCAACGGCAGTTGTCATGGGATACTCCCCGTAGTAGTCCAGGTTGCAGATGTCGGAGTATTTGTCCTCTTCTGGAGGTTTCGGGAAGATTGAATTTACAGCAACTGGATCCGGCCATGATGATGGTGGCAATCCAACATGCGGTTCCATCTGTTAAGAAAAAAAAAAGACAATATAATGTTAAAACTTGTGGCAAAGAAAGCAGCTGGGGTTAGGAATAAACAACATTATGTGTAGCATTACTTAAGGATTGGTAGTCTTTGGTATTCTTGCTTTTTTTTGTTTGTTTTTGTTTTTTGTTGTTGTTGTTGTTGTTGTTTGTTTTGTTTTGTTTTGTTTTTGTTAGTGCTACCATTGGGCTGTTTATTTGTTTGTTTAGATGCTACATATTTGTTTGTATGTTTATTTATCTTATGAAGATTCATAAAGAGAGTGCAATGGCAATTTCATCTTGCTGAGAACCTAGATTCATTACCAACAAAACTCTTCCAATGAGTTAACAAAATTTAAAACCTGTTTGCTGGTAGCAAGTGGTATTACTAAACAAGGAATTTTGTAAATACAGCTCTACCGATGAGCCATCCCGCAGTTCTTATCAAAGAATTCTTCCGATTGGTCCCCTAGCCCTAGCCCTAGCCCTTGCGCGGCGCTATAACTGGTCACATGATTTGATTAACCAATGAAATGAGTTTTTTGATAAGAACTGCGGGACTGTAGCTACCGATAGCTAATCATCATACCAGTGGTCTCCTCCTGAAGTTGGTATCCATGACTCTATTATAACAACAACAACAAAACAAAAAAAAGTACAACAAAAACAAAATTTAAATTGTGTTTTTAAAAGTTAATAACATCTTGTTACCTTGGTAATTTAATATTTTTAGCTTAGTAGCATTAAAATTAGATATATAAAATTCACAATACGTTTCGGCTGGTAAGCCTTCTTCTGTATGGTGTATATGAGGGAATATTGGAATAAAGATGCAAAACGATCATATACACCTCACAACTGAAGAAGGCTTACAAGTGGAAATGTATTATGAATTTATATATCTAATTTTAATGCTACTAAGCTAAAAATATTAAAATACCAGAAATAATTAAATTAGCAATGAAAAGCTACGACTTTATCTTGTTACCTTTCTTTTGTTTTGAGTCTTTCCATGAAAAAGTGTGACCAGATAATCAGAATGATCACCACCAGTACGGCCATCGTAACTATGCCGACTGCCACGCCCACTGAAATCCACACCAAGTTGTCAGTTGAGGTGGCACCAGTCTGGATCGTGGTGCTCTGCCGGTTGAAGATGGTTACATGGGTGAAATCCCTTACCCAAACTCCGTAGCTAGAGGCAGTGAGGACGAGTGAAAACGTTTTGAAAGAATCCCGTACGTGAGGGTATATTGGAACAAAGACGCAATGACTGTTGGTGAGAGAGTGAACTCCAAAGAAGATAGATTTTGACAGCACAGGAAAATCTACACCCACTGAACAGCCACATATGCACTTTAAAAAATTGCAAAAATATTGTTACAAATGATCCCACTTTTTATCTTTTACCTTTTGCAGAGCCATCCTCAGTCGTCATGGTGACGGTGATGTTTTTCCCCAGCATTCCCGTCATAGTCACACATGTGTAGAAACCTTCTTCATCGCTCGGGACTGTATAACTAGCGCTGTCCAACTTTACCGTCACAACTGGAGGGAAAAAGGCAATATTGAAAATACAAAGTAATTACTATAACAAAAGGTCAAGGAAAAAAATGTAAGCAAGCATGTGCTTCCAATTGGTGCCACCCTTGGGAAGTGACAGAGACTAAAGCTAGAGTGACTTCACAGCTAAGCTTTACCGTCATCCTCCAGGACGGTTATGGTGGTGCTGTTGGTTTCCATGACCACATAGGGGTTGCTAGTGGCGACAGTCAGCTGTATTGACGTCTCGGTGCTATCTCCCAGGATTTGGTCATCTACTATGGTAACGTTCACACACCTCCTGGTGACCATTACCGAATCAAACACGAGTTTTGCTGACTCAAACTTGGCAACTACAGATGAGAGAAACGGGTGAATAGGGAAACATGAATTAAAAAATAAGTAAATATTTTCACATTTCTTTCTCAATCTTCTTATGTTCAGGTATTATCCCTCTTAAAACCTTATCTCTTTTTTTTCTTTTTTCTTTTTTTTTTGGCCAGGTGTGCACAACCTGCTTAGTCAGCAAGAGAATTACCATTGTGTATGTATGTATGTGTGTTTGTGTGTATGTGTGCGTGTCTGATATGTGTAGTGTATAATCCTGTAACTTAGCATAGAAGAAAAGAATGTAATGTTAATTATGTTAGACACCAGGAGTTACCGTGTGGGCGCTGGCCTAGTGTTACACTATACACTAGTATACCACTACCTACAATATATACACAGCACACAAACAGGCCAGGATGAATACTACACTCACTTGAGGTATTAGAAGGGGATAGTGACACTGTCAAGTTAAACCCGTAGCCTTTACTCCGTACACATACTCGAGCATGCCCAGAAGACTCCTCAACTATATACTCCGCGCGTTCAAATCCAACGGTTGCTGTAGGAAAAAAAGAACATGATAATAATGACGGTAATGATGATGATGTTTATAATGACGACTTCGGCAAGAAGTTGAAACATCGGGTTAAGTTTTAATTAATAATATTATTGGCTGTTAGAACGAGAGAGTTTCCTATGATCGTGATTGGTATAGCACTTTTAAACTCCGCCTCTAACTTACCGCTCACAAAACAGTTGCTATACTCAGAATATAGGATGTATCGCTCGTTCAGGCATTTCTGAAATACGGCTTGTGCTGGAGTGTTGCCGGCCTTGACGGTGCACCACGTGCCAGCCTTAAAAGCCACACCCCCTTGGAGGAAATAGGAACTGCCGTTATCAGCGGCATAGTTGACCTGTAGGAGGGAATTTCCCGAGAAGATATGTTGTAAACACAGCTCAGCAGACTGCTCATTCAGCAGTAATTATAGTACCACCATAATAACTACCAGGAGGCTAATCACTAGCTAAGTATCTGGCACAGCCAACCCTTTACCTTCCCAACACCAAGCTATAGTATACATGTGAGCTTTAAATATTTGCAACAAAGTCAGAATAAATAAAATAATAACAATGTGGAATAATAAATAAAATCAGCGCATGTGATCTTAAAACACACGTAGGCTAATAAACTATTAATTCATCCACTGTTTATCCATTGTAAAGTCATTAAAAGTTAAAAGTTTCCAGTGGAATCATCGTCAGAGGTTAACAGATCTCAGGCGACCACTGATGAAAAAGGAGCACCACATTAAGCTCAGAGCAACATAAAATCCAAGCATGTGGCCTACAGGCTTGAATTTTATGTTGCTAAACATGTATTACCCTCTCCCAACCTGAAGTCACCATGTCTTTCAGAATTTCCTTGATATGTGAAACATTTTTTGGTCACATTTTATTCTTTTTTTTATTTAATATTTTCCTTTTATCGTATTATTAAAGGTTAATTGGATTCCAGTGATAGGCTGACTTTATCCCCAAAGGTTAAATCAAACTCTCTCAAATACTTGCTTCAGCTGTGGTATACTCAAGCACAGTGTGTATGAACACGAACACACACACACACACACACACACACACACACCATTAACATTCCATAGTAATGACATGTGATGTCATGTGGTGTCATCAACATAAGAACAAAGGGAAAAAGGATATGTCACATTACTAGAGGTTTCCCCCAAACCCCACAAGTGCTAATTAATAAGGAATGCCCGGATTTTCTTACCCTATAAATTAATTGATTATTTTCGTCTCTGCAACCTCCGTAGAAGTAGTATAGTTTAGGGGCAGAAAACGGCCGGAACACACTGAATTCATCATTAGCAACCACGTCAAACTCGTAGTGAATCTCTACGGCTCCTGAGGAGCATGTCATGTTGTTGATCTTGGGAGGATAGAATGCTAACATAACAACAACGAAAACATTGTTACAATAAAAATACATACATACATACACACATACATACCTACACACATACATACAAACATGCGTACGTACATACAAATACAAAAAAAAATGCAAATTTTCTTGCTGCCTGTGCACTAAGCAGGCACTGTGAGCCGTGCAAGCAAAGCTCCTGGAGCCGGGCTAGGAACTCGCAGGAGAACAGGCCTTTCCTCACAGTAAGTGGTGTGGGCACCCGAAGTCCCACCTGGACCATTGCTGTTTTATGAGAAAAGGCCTTGAATTTGCACCCTAGCTAATGCCAGGTACCAATCACAGCTGGGTGGACTAGTGGGAGGCAGATGGAAAACCAGACGGAAAATTACCACCCAGAGTTGGGCTTGAACTCAGGACCTCAGGCCTTGAGCCAAGGACACAACCACTATACTACACAGTCACACACATACATACATACATACATACACACGTACACACATACATACATACACACATACATACATATATATACATACACACATACATACTATAAATATCACAGTCACTGTTGGTTGTGACTATAATTCTCGTTGCCATGCTTGCATCCTGATAGTTGGAGTCAGCATCGAGCACAGCCACATAGACCTCGTTATAGCTGTGTTTCTGCAGCACTAAACTATGGTGGGTTTCAGCCACGTACTCTGTCATTCCATTCCTCGTTACCCTATAAAACAGAGACGAGAGATTGCCCCTGTAATTAGGAGCTTCCCACAATAATAATAGCTCGTCCACTTCTGAAGATCTAGATTGCGGAGGGTATAGATACTGCTGGTACTGTAGACCCCTTACCGGATTGCTGATGCCTGCAAGAAATTATATGAATTGAAGCACTTTGGTCCGCTACATTATAATGATTTCAATTTACCATGTGGCAGCACGCGTGCTACTGTCAAAAGCACACGCCTTCTGAGCACATGCTGGTACAGGGTGGCCACTGAACATTGGTACACTCCGTATAGTTGGTAAGGATCATCACTTGTCCTCCTGATCGTTTTCTCGGTCATGTTATATATTCTAACTCCATTCCGGTACCAGTCTACAATAGGAATGGAATGGGGTACAGGACAGGATACTTGCACTGAATAATTTGTCATCTGGGGTACTTGCTGGATGTAGATAGAAGTTGCATCAGCTGAAGGTGAAGAAGTTTCAGCTAGTTATACACAACAAACAACAACGAAAAAAAATAAATATAAATATTGACATATTCCAGTCTCATTATCCATCGAGAAGCAAAACTGACGAGATCATTATATATCACACGTACAGTTGGGTGAGGAACAGCTTGGTACCAGTTCAAGGAGATGTAGAGATATTTAATTTGTTTGACATTATTTATTAATATTGTAAGGTATGCAGAACTTAGTCGGTACAACTTGACTTAGACAATCTCTTACAGTTTATCAATAAAAACTCAGTAGAGTGACACAGTTTAATATGCTGGCTTATCTCAGTGGCTGGTGGTTACTAAATACACTGCAGACAAATGAAGGATTAAGTGACGCAGACACTATCTATATCCAACACAGAGCTAAGGTAGTGTGTTCAGATGTATTAAAGAGAGAAGTTTTTCACTGCTTGTACTACCAATAATTATTTTTCCAGCTAATTTACCTTCTGTAGTTACTACGGCAACAAAGGCACAGGAGCTATATTCTCCAGCAACGCAGCAATAACTGCCAGTATCGTTGATAGTGGCTCCACCCACTCTTAACACGCGTCCATTAAGGGAAGTCACGCCTCTTTCTATAGGAGAAGAGTCATCTCTAGTCCACGATAAGTCGACAGTACTGTTAGAAGAAGAGTTGCTGAGGGCAACGGAGCAAGCCAACTGAATCTCCTCCTGTTGGAGAACTGCACCACTGGTAGTAAATACAGCTGTGGAGGCATCTGAGTCATCTCCTGTGTGCATGGCAACAGTGGAAACAAAACATTAGGATCATTTTGGAAGGAGAATTTTGATGAGAAAAATAAGCTATTCATGTACAGAGAATTTCAATTGAACTAAAACAACAATTTTAGAAAAATATAATTATTACCAAAGCACAATATTTTTTGTCATTTTAGGCTAGAATATGAATAGAGAATTGCCAAAATACGATTTACAGCTAACCAAAACTACAAACTGCGGTAATAAAATTTTAAAAGTAACAAAAATTTAATATTCTAAAGGAGAATGATTACAAAAAATAATAACACTAATGTGATTGCTACAATAGAGAAAAACATTGAAAAAAAAATTAAAGCCAAAAAAATTCATCATTGTAGGCTGAAATATTTTGAGATAGCTGGACTTACAATTATCCAATATTACAAACTGCAGTTTTACTATACCTGTTTCAGTGATCATGACGTCGTATGATCGGTAAAGTACCTCCTCTGTTTCCACGGAAACAAAGCATTCATAAGTAGTAAAAGTCCCATTGTCTTGACCGTAGACCACCACATCGCCACTCACCAACAAAAACTAACACATGTACACACACAATTACATAGGATAACCACAACTTGCAGCCACACCCAGCTACGTCAAGTATACGTAGAGCAACATTTAAATATAAATACATTAGGCAAAAAAACAAGTATATGTAACAATGAAAACCACAATCATATTAAATAAAAAGGTTTGTTGTTTCCTGTTCTCTTTGTTGTTGTTGTTGTTATTGTTGCTTTCTCTAAGCTGAAGGAACAGGGTCAGGGTGAAAAAGGAACAAACTGCTTCAACTAATTACTAAATCTCGACAATAATTGAGAAGTAATAAAACTGCGTCCGGTTACAGTCACTATCAATTTCCAACTGAAACCAAATCCATTGAGTAAATTAGCTTACAATGTACATAAATATAGTGAGGTTCAAATACGAACCCTCAGCACCTGAGCCATGAGCGATGTGTCCACTACGTAATCGAGGACACTCTACCAGTTTTCCCACAGTATACAAGCTGCAAGTGTACTATTCCTACTCTATCGATCAACCTGGTCTGTCACTGTTTGTCCAGCATAGGAATTTGAAAGTTGCAACTGCCTCAGAATCTGGCTGACCCCAAGCTATTGTACTATTTTGATTGGGTGGATTTTCTCCTTTCAATTTTCACTTCCAAAAATAGCAGGTCGAATTCTAACCATGTGACTCAGTCCAAATCAGTCATGTGATGTCATGTGACTCCAGTCATGTGACTATATAACTATATCTAAATCCGTCTCAGCTTTGCCAAGGCCTCCAGTAAACCACCAACATATTGAAGTCCAATACTTTGGACAACTTTCATGTGTTTGAACTTTAATGGCATCATTGGTAGTTTTGTTTAATGACATCATTGCTAGTTGTTGTTGTTTAATGACATCATTGCTAGTTGTTGTTGTTTAATGACATCATTGCTAGTTGTTGTTGTTTAATGACATCATTGCTAGTTGTTGTTGTTTAATGAAATCATTGCTAGTTGTTGTGGTTGTTGTTATTTTCAATATATACGTAGCAGTGATTCTATAACTACCACTATGGGGGGGGGGGGGGGGGTAGCGACCGTGATAAAATATCAGTGCCCACAACTTTTCCATTAACAGCCGCTGAAATATTAGAAGAGATGTTGGAATTCATTCATTAAGGACTGAAGAAAGATTAGAAGGAGAGAATTTAGGATCACAGGATAGGGCGTGGGAGTAGTATTTGATTAAATGTCCTTATTCTCAGACAGTTTATAGAATTTGTTTATTTATGTTAGTTACTATAGTAACACAAATGTAGCTATCCATTTTTTAATAAAGGGAAGATCATCACTACACTTACTACAATGATCAAAAAAATACTTTTTTTTTTCGTTCACTCATTGTCAGAATTACAACGTGACAGAGGACGGACTCACCTCTGTGGAAGTATCAGTGAGAGGATTCCCATCCTTTAGCCACATGGTGGGCGTGGCATGATTCAGAAAGTCAGAGCCACACCTCAGCAATGCCGATTCCGAGACTTGAATGTCTAGCATATCGCGGTGACCACCATTACCTGATGATAGAAACACATGGAGAGTTGTGAGGAAGTGTGCTTGACAGAACAAGCATATTTATGTATACATATAATTATATATAATATATTATATTATATATTCAATTATATACTATATGTATATATAATATAGTGTTGTGAGGTAGTGCTATCAATATAATTATTTGATGTCCCACCAATATTTTGGAATATATAATTTGAAATTATCTCTGCAGGCAACCCTTCCTATGTCATGCTAGCATAATTTCGGCTCTCCTGGGTTAATTAGGAACATAACTGTGGGACACGCCCCTATGAGTGGGTGGAGAAATACCCATTGAATAATAACAGCAAGCTAGAATTCAGCTAGTGTATTAGTTGCCTAAATTAAAAAAAAAACATTTTCCTAATTTAAAAAAATGGTAACATATTTACATTATGAAGTTCCCATATGATGCTTTAAAACAATATGCACTCTATCTAATAATAAATAGCACTTACGAGGGACGACGTAAATCCAGCCTGTCTCACTGAGCATGCTCATACCAATGCAGGGGTGGGGCACATGAGACGAGCACAGTGTAGCATCCGTTCCATCACGAGCCATGCACTGGTAGTAGCCCGCGTGCTCAGGCAAAGACGAGTGAACGGCCAACTGTGATGTGATGGAGGTAGCATTGGATGTAGAAGTAATAACCACGCCCACTCCAGAGGCCTAGTCGTAAATCACGAATAACAAAGGAAATTATATAGTTGAATTTATTAAAGTTTTTACACACACACACACACACACACACGCATGAACATAAACACATTTAGCTATATAAGATGTCTAGTACCTGGTGAATATTTGTACACTAAACACTAAATGTTAACAATTAAAATAAACAAAAGACCAAAGTAAAACATGTGAATTATAAATATATGCACTTACATTCATATGCATGTATCCATAGTTACATTATGGTACTGTGAATCTGCTGCTTGATTTGTTGCGTGAATTTATTCATGTAGATTCATGCTCTGCTCATTCTGAATCAAGGGATGCTGGTTGTCTAGACTTTTACTGTCACCATTTTTTGTTTGTTTTCTATAATGTTTTAGTCGTTGTTACTTTATAAGCGATTATATTCGGGTAGCGTGAATTAGCAAAGTTTAGGAATCCTTGGCATCCTCACTACATGTGGATGCTCCAGTTTAATTAAGGCTTCAGATTCCTAAATCAGATTTCTCGCATAAACTAGCTACATTCTATATATATAGAGAGAGAGAGAGTACATGAGGAATACGTGACCTGCCCCTACTATCAACAGTTCATTCTATTTTTGGTAGCATCATATTTCTGTCAAAGTATTCCCTGTCTAAACAGGAGCACTAATGAATGCATTCATAGCTAGTGTTCCAGGAGTTGTTTATCCACCACATTCTCTTGCGGGCCTCACTACTCTCATTAAACAGCACAGAACATATGCTAAGCACACATCCACGAATACCTAAGTGCTAGTTGAGAGCCTTTGATTCTTCAATTAAGTCCGTAGGTTGAACGGCAAATGTGGATAGTCATGACTACACGTAGTGGCCTAACTCTGAAGCTTGGAAATGGTTAGCGATTGCTATGTTCTAAATCAGTTAGGCACTTCGACCGTCGGGTACTACCACGTTTAGAATCTCCTGAGGCCCCTTAGTAGTGTCCTCGCTTCACTCAGGGTGCCACAGCATGGAGCCTTCGGGACCCTAACTACGACAGTACCCTCTGTCTCAGAACCTAACTAGCTATTATGTATGGTAAACGATTGTGTGTGTGTGTGTGTGCATATTTTCAATTAATATAAATTAATTTTATTCTTTGGATATTTCCTTTAATTAGAACTGTATATCCCATATTTTTCCAACAGTAGTCTCTAAACATGCACTAATACGGACACAAATTGGAACTATCAGGTAACGGCAAAACTTATTTCTCAGGGGAAATTTCCTAGATGGACTACGTTGCTGGTCACTTATTCAAGTCTTACGTCAGTTACGGCAACGCCGTTGTGACGCCACTGAATCTGGGGGCGTGGCACTCCACCGGGGGTTTCTTGAGAGTGAAGAGTGCAGTTGAGAGTGAACATTGAGTTCTCCTGCAACGTAAGACTCTCTGGTGACTCGGAGAAGACAGGCAATTCTGGCTGCACGTAGAATGCTGCGAAATATGAATACATGTTACACTAATACCCAACACACACACAAACAAACAAACACACACAAACAAACACATAAAACATAAGCACACACAAACATAAGCACACACAAACATAAGCACACACAAACATAAGCACACACAAACATAAGCACACACAAACAAACATAAGCACACACAAACATAAGCACACACAAACATAAGCACACACAAACATAAGCACACACAAACTTAAGCACACACAAACACACACACATACATACAGGCAATGCACACAAATAATTTAATGATGGGTAATTAAGAAGTGGACAAACAGCATCAACTCATGGAATCTACAGCACAAACTGATCAAGGGACTCTGAGAAATACCCAAGAGGGATGATGACACCTCAGTGAAGCAGACTCAAGACAACTTCAGGAAGTCTCCATTGACACTTACCTATCTGAGCTTATCTGAGACAACCATCCTTTGCTATCCAAACAAATGGTTCTCCTACACACCCTTTTGTCTGCAGTGTTTGAAGCCCTAGGTAAAATGGAGGCGTAGTTGCCATGGTCGAGTGCCAGCAGATATGGTAAGACATCGTTAGGTTTGCATTACATTTCTGTAATTCCACCAGCTCAGTACTAAGAAAGTAAGTGGACACTGCTAATGGAGATCGAGTGGGAGCGTGTCAAAACTCCAAGGTGGTTGCCATGGAAACAAACGATCACTACTAAATGCCCCTCTCTTTGATGTATTGTGTAGCCTTCACACACTCTCTCCCTCCCATAGACTCGACCGCATGAGGTGTGAAAGAGGTGGTCAAGCAATAGTGACAGTTTTTCTTTGGGTAACACATTTTACAAATGACAACTTGTTCACAAATGTTGGGTTGTATTTCTAATGGTGAGTGTTTAGGAATTTGACTAAGTTATAGAGTTTGTTGAAACATTTTGTATAACAAAATAAGATAGACATTAACTCAAATGCTAATGTCATCTGTACAATACATGTATCACAGACTTTTAAAACAAACACTGAATTTAAAGAAGAATCGGCTGTCACTGGTGTTTGAACCCAGCTTCTGTTGTGCTACACCCTCACTCTCAAAAGACAAGCAAAAAATGCCTGATAAGTTATTCACCGACTTATAATATCTCTTTCCTCCATATAATATAATTTACTAGTAGTGTGCTTGAGCACAAGTGGCTGTATGAGCTACATAAAACTACAGTATATATAAATATATATAATTATATAATACTTATTACATAAGTCAGAGTGTGATATGGCGAAATATTTCAGCAGGCTAATTTATTTTCATGAGCCAGAGTGAAAATAAAGCCTGAGAGTGAAATATTAGCCATATCACTCTGACAGCGTAATAAGTGGTTTATTCCACACTAGATATCTTCAGTGCTGTAGTTAGTACTGTACTAGAGGAGGACTGGTAACTCACAGGTAAAGTTAATTGCAGGGGGGCCACCCACACACATATATATATTATAATATATAATGTAATACAATGAGAACCCAAATAAAGAAAAAAATTTAAGCTTTATTAATATTTGGAACCAAATAATTGAAGTTCCAAGATACTTTATTGCCACACACATACCAGGGCTAATGAGGCATTTCAGATTGGAAATTACCTGATAACATTATCCAAGAGATTGTCTGAAGCAGGATGCCCAAAAATAGCCTTGGTTCCATGGCAATCCTCTTGAGGGAAAAAGAGAGGCTGCTGGCAACACTGACTTGTATTCTTCTGCACAAGTTATGGCCTAGAAATAAACAAAATGGAGGAGGTTAGGGTTCTGAGCTGCCTTTGGTAATACTATTACATCATTGTTTATTTGACACCTTCTAAAATTCTCCAGAATCGATAATTTGATATTCAATTTCACCAAATCAAGAAAATAAACATTTCTCACTAAAAATTATTTCACTCAATGAGAGTAACAAATCTCTCCAATCTCTACCACCACAACACGTGCTATTGTATTATTACAGAGTGGTTATTAAAATTTCATCTAATATACGTGCATATCGATACTGTTCTTTCGAGGACATAAAAAGAGAGAGATTGAGGTGTTAATTTCTTGAACCGCAGAAATCCATTGAGTGAATAAGACCTATACAGTGTGCATACTATCTGTAAAAGTAATGTCTCTGACTTAACTCAAGGAACAAGACCGTTGTAAACATTATACAGCCTAGAATATATCAGAGATATATGCAGGGTTAAAAAAAAATGCATTAGTCCTGTATACAGAATAAACCATAAACATAAAATGCTTCACAAGAAGATGAGAAGAACTGTTTTATTCTCTCTCTCTCTCTCTTTTTTTTTTTTTTTAATACTAAGGAGTCACTTTATCTGATTCTAAGTTGACGGCATCAAAACCAGTGATATCACTCACTAGCAGTGGATAATGTATACAAACAGTAGCCAATCTCAAGTAATCACCACTGGCTGTCGTACATCATCAACCACAAACACCAGAACTCCACCACAGTGACTAGGAGAGTGAAGGGGGAGAGGGCCAGCCGGCCATGGGTGGTGGGGGGAGGAGGGTAGATAAAATAAGGGGGTGGGGGGGGGGGGGGAGGGTAGGGGTAGATAAAAAAAGGGGGGTGGGGGGGGGTAGATAAAATAAGGGGGGGGGGATAAAATAAGGGGGGAAGGGAGGGGGGGGAGAGAGAGATAGAGTTTAAATATTACAATTATTAGATTTTATAATACATATTCTTCATGACATTGATGCAGAGCACTGCACCACTTTTTGTGCCAAGTTCTAGACAATTTGCTACTATTAATTTTCATTATTCACCCAACAGCTGAAAGAAAGGCTATAACTGATGGTCATGGTAGTTGCTATTAATAACAATTGTGTATAAATCTATCCTTTCACTGCCGGTCTATCAATCCATACTAATATCCATCTCTTATTGCATTACAACACTCTATGCCTCCAATCCTCTCACAAGGTGTTAATACCAGGAATTACCAGACTCTTGTCACTACAAAATATCCAGGTGTAAATCCACCCTCTCCATCAACCCATAGTTATATTCTTCTTTGAGAATTCATAGCTCTTGCTGGCTGACCCAGACTTCCTCGTGGTGAGAATGAATATGTTTGCAAAATACAGGAGGAAGAAAGCGTTTTCTTGAACTCTTGACCTGCAAAATTGCTACGCTTGTAGGCATGTCTAGCTTGCAATAACACAGCTTCGTCGGCTATAATCTGACTATACGGTTATATAGAGCTAACAAGAAATAGGTGCAGTAGCTAGAGCTAAAGCTAGCTATCAGCTATACATTACAACTGAAGTAACAACAAACAAAGAAGCTCACCAGAGAAGTAGTAATCCACGAACTCAGCACTTATTCACCAACTGACTCCGAAGCCTCTGGTATCCCTAAGATAACTAATAGTGCAGACAAATAATGATATTCATGAAGAGGTTCCTAGAAAACCCCAGCACTTCCGTCAATTACGTAAGTATAACCCAATTTATATATTATAATAAACATACATATAGATTTTATTTTAAAAGTTACTCTGTAAGAACGTTTTATCTTCATAATATTTAGTAATTTGTAAGAACTGTGCAACACGCAGTAGTGTATAATACGGTGGCGGTACAATAATTCCAGCTGTGGAGGTGTGTAATTAACTAGTCGGGGAAAAAAATCATTTATCGGTGGGCGTTGCCGCTGGGCTCCGTTAAAGAAATGAGGAAGAAGAACCAGTAATCCTTCCAAGGTAAAGATATGGAGTTAATCTTGCAGTCAGTCTAGCCCCACCCATTTTTATTTTGCAACTTTAGGACTTCATTGCAAGAAGACCAATAGCCACAGGTATGTAGCTATGGAGTGCAACATTGTGTGTGTGTGTGTGTGTGTGTGTGTGTGTGTGTGTGTGTGTGTGTGTGTGTGTGTGTGTGTGTGTGTGTGTGTGTGTGTGTGTGTGTGTGTGTGTGTGTGTGTGTGTCTGTGAGCATGTGTCTTTGTAGTTTGTGTGTATGTATTGATGTGAGTAAATGTGTAAATGTGTATGCATGTTGTAGTTTGTGTGTGTGTGTATGTATGGAGTGTCACAGTGAATTACAATTCTTAATGTTTTGTTGGCCATCCTGACAATTAGCTATCTACTCTAATGTTCCATGTTGCATAATCAAATGTTGAGATAATGGATATATTAGCCAATTACTAGCAGGAAGAAATAAGGTACATTTAGAAGTGATGGCTGGCCAACATGGCTACATGGTTAAACCATTTCACCCTGTACTGCCTAGCTCATTACCCTTGTAGTTATAGCAACCGGCCAAACTTTTCTATTTTCTTGGTTTTTACAGCTACCTTCCTCCCCAGGGCCAGGTGTAGCCTCTCAAACCCGGTACTCAAACCTGGTTAGAGAAGCTGCTAAAATATCAGGTGGGAGTATGGATAGCCCCTACAACCAACTTACCCTGTTACTGGTCCTCTAGTACTAACTACAGTAGTGAAGATATCTAGTGTGGAATAAACCACTTATTACACTTGTCAGAGTGGTATGGCAAGATATTTCACTCTCAGGCTTTATTTTCTGAAAATAAGTTAGCTTCCTCAGTGAAATATTCTGCCATATCACACTCTGATTCATGTAATAAGTACTATATATATATTTATTGCAGTTTTGATATTTTTAATTGAATATTTCCGCATCATGCGAGCGTTCTGTATTCTCCCATATTGTACGGTTTATATTGTACGGTACACTACGCATGCGCGTATCGAGTAAAATCAATGAAAATTGAATTGTAACCGGTTGAGAAAAAATATCAAGGCAGCAATAAATCACTTATCACACTCGTCGTACAATATGGGAATGATATTTTACTCTCACGCCACATTTTCACTCGCCTTTGGCTCGTGAAAATATTTTGCGTGCTCGTAAAATATTTTCCCATATTGTACTCTGACTCGTGCTATAAGTATTATATATAATACTTATTACATGAGTCAGAGTGTAATATGGTGAAATATTTCACTGAGCAGGCTAATTTATTTTCACTAGCCAAGGCAGTGAAAATAAAGCCTGAGAGTGAAATATCTAGCCATATCACTCTGACGAGTGTAATAAGTGGTTTATTCCACACTAGATATCTTCACTGAAAAAAAAAATATCATTGTGAAGATATCTAGGGTGGAATAAATATAATATATTATATATATAATTATATTATATATATTTTTTTTTCATTGGACATTTTCCTTGAATATTCCACATCACACAAGCATTCAATATTTTCCATGGTGTGCTATGTATGTAGCTAGCAATTGCCAACTTAGCTATACTCAATAGCATTCATGAGAGGATGAGTTGTGAGTGCAAAATTTGTTGGAATAGTACATGTAAGTCATTAAGTATCGCTACGTGAATAATAATACGTGCTAATATGAGTTACCACCAAACACTCCAACACACACCCATGCATATAGTTCTGGACCGACGAGGCTTTGAAGAAGCATAACCATTTTACTGGTTTGTAATAAATGTACAATGCACAATAAACTATTATTACACTCGTCACATAATTAAAATGGGATGACATTTCTCTCTCTCACTTCCAATTTCACTCACATTCGGCTCATGAAAAGCTTCACACGTGCTCGATCTTGAAATATCTCCCCATTTGTACGCTGACTCATGCAATACGCATTTTATATCTAGTGTTTCTTCTATTTTTATATCATAAACTATTTTAAAATTTTGTAGTCACAAAAGCAAATAAGAGTTCATTTGTGGGTCTTAACAGAACTCAGTAAGCAATCTATGTGTTTTGAAGCACTAAGGTTCTTGAGAAATTTAATGGCTCTCATGGTTTCACAGGGTGGCTGTGTGCTTGCCATTACTACTGTAAATTTAAGACATTTCCTTTTTGAGAAAGCGGGCAAGGAGGTCAAAGTCCAGGAAGTACTACTAAAATTTACAAATGACGTATTTCCTTGTGGCTTGGTCCCTGTGGAGTGTATGTATATGTGTGTGTATGTGTGTGTGTATGTGAGCCACACTTGGTAACGCTAATCAAACAGTAGGGACAGTTCATTGTAATAGAAGTCGTGTGAGTGTGTGTGTGTGCATGTGTGTGTGAGTGTGTGTGTGTGCATGTGTGTATGTATGTGTGTGTGTGTGTGTGTGGTGTGTGTGTGTGTGTGTGTGTGTGTGTGTGTGCCATTGCATTATAATTTGAAAGTGCAAGCTTTTTTTTTTCTCTTCATGCATTGATAATTTTGTTCATAGGTTCTATTCGTACTAGGAAAAAAAAACAAATTTGCTCACAGTAAATGTACACGTATATAATACTAACACGTATTAGGTGCCATGATAAATTAGTGTAAGATATAGTCTGTTAATTAGGGATGGCATATAGTCCCACCCTACAAAATCTTGGGATTACAAAATACTAAGATATTATAGAACAAAAAACTTTTTTTTTCCTCATAGGCTTCATGTTTGTGTGTGTAATGTGTGCCATCCCTTACCTAATATATTGCTGCAAGAAGCCAGTATGTAACTACAGGTTCTAAAATATCCTGCACACAACCATGGAGCACATACATGCGCGTTGCGTGCATCCTGCACATATTAAATCGATAAAATTAATTCTGCCACGTATTCAATACACAATATTAGTGCATGCTCATGTGGTGTGAGCTATGCATGTCAAACACTTCTACAAGATGATATCCATTGCCAACCTTACAAACCACCGCTGGCTCTGGCAGTTGAACAAACCCCAACTCCGGAACCAAAATTGACCAACCAACAGTTCAGTGCAGTATGAAGCCACCAAGTTGTTGCTAAATTCTCCATTAAAGGGTAATTATATTGCAGGTGTATGTAGTTGCATGCATGCATGCAGCAAAAACTACCAATCCATGTTGTAGGTGTGCTCTTAGTTGTAATAATATTATAGTATAGGCAGAAACTACAAACATAATCTAACAAAATCCGTGAAGATTGATGTGAGCGTATTAGCAGACATCTTTGAATTATGAGTGTTATTTAATGCTCCCCTCATTGTACTTTAATTAAGTGTGTAATTGAAATATCACAGGCTCCTACCACATGTGTGTCAGCACTAATGGAGCCTGGCTGTATCATGAATAAGAAGGAAATAATTACTCTGAGAAGTGATAATACCATTAATGTGTTGTCTGTACACAAGTAAACACTTGAATCTATAGGTACCATCTTATTCAGTAATTTAATTTAATTTAATTCATTAATATTTGTTTATATTAATCTAAATTCATTTTAACACAAACTTTATTATTATTATTATTACTAGTGATGTGCTTGAGCACAAATGGCAAGCGAGCCTAAACCTACACTATTGTTAAACGATTAATTTTAACTTCTAACACTCAAAGCTACTAAAAATAATGTCGAGTTTTTAAATTACGTTTAATTGGTAAAGGTATTTAAATGCCATAGTAACCACTTGCCGCAACTGTTTGAATTGAAAAAAAAAACAGCCAAACAATACATGCTAATTAAACCTTCCATATTCTTTAGCTAAGTAGAAGCTGTAACTCACAATACTTTCACACAACTGGACTTACCTACACAATACTAGCCTACATGGTTAGTCTAGTGGACAATAAATTTTCAAGTAAATACTATTGAGTACGGCTTATAAACATGACAGAGAGCACACTGAATTACCAACGCCACTAACCCGAATAGAAATGGAACTCCGGTAGGTTTTCAAGTTTTAACTGCACCCGCAAGAGAATTCAAAACGATAAACAATTCAATTTCTACAGTGATAGGTAATAATCGATAAACCAGAAGATTCTGTTTAGTGAAATTTGGGACGGGGTGGACCACCAAGCAAACATGCGAAGGTCAAAGTACTAATGACATACGTACGTCCCCACATATATATAAACAAATATCCCCGATTTTCAGTTAGCCCTGATAGAGTCTCACTCACTTCACTTGCTCACCAATTATTATTATCATTATTATTATTATTTATTTATTTATTATTTATTTATTATTTATTTATTTATTTATTTACTTACTTATTTATTATATATTGTGTACTGAACTGTGTCCAATTACAATTGCCCCACAGGAAATGCATTGAATTACATTGTAAGCAGGAATTTGCTCAGGGCAATATCTACGTTCATGGTTTTGACATTAGGTCATTACGTCCTCCCCCCCCCCCCCCCCCCAGGCTATAGTACTGTTGATTGAATTTTATGTACATGCAGTACACAATAAGTTTATTATTCTTTTTATTTGGAAATTATCAATCATATAATGGCCTATGCTGGAGACATGAGTGCATACACGCGTGCTCATGGTATTCTCAGGCAGCAAATGATTATTAATTTATATCAGCTTTTAAAAAAATTCCTTTCAAGTTAGACAGGAGCCACCTTAGCCTAGCTGGTTTTCAGTTCTGAATGGAGTTAGTCTCTTGTCAGGTTTCAGGGCTTCCAATAGGTCCTTTTGGAGACAACAAAAACCAATCTAAAATAAGAATGGATAAAAATACTTTATGCTACGACACTCCTAATTTGCAAAATTGTGTGCATCAAGAGCCTGTGTGGTGGGGTACTTGCTAGTTATTACTATTACTATTATTATTATTATTATTATTATTATTATTATTATTGCCTACATATTATCTGAAATGATTTACTATCATTACTACATCAACTTCAGTGTAATATGAGAGAACAGAGTTTCTCTCATAGCATCATCATAGATAAGTGTTAACAGAATGGGCCAACTTCTCGTACAGCGAGAGATTATAAGGAGGTTATGGCATCATATTAGGAGACGAGGAGCTTACAAGCTAGAGGAGACTATTACGGTTGATTAATTATTTGAGTGTTATCTTCAAGCTCAATAAGTTACCTCGACATGGTGTAGTGAACCAGCTAGGTCTCCAAATATCGACTTCAACCAGTATAGAATATGCATGTCTTCAATGTACAATAGTATCTTCTACCCATTTCTGAGGTACTTGCAATTCTTTATTTAATAATTCAGGTTATGTATATTCTGGACTTACGATACTGATTTTAGAACAATGGTTTAGGTCAGGGAATGCAATGGCATTGGTGGACTCAATGCTTATGAGCTTATTTATGAGTCTACCAAATCCATTAATGATTATGAAAATCACTACGTGCATTCAATTCTGCTTTGCTCTACATCCTTAGCTTAATATGCCCCAATTTTGAAAACTAAATGCAAAAAATGTAATTAACTGCTGAAAGTTCAAAGAAACCTCCCAAGGTAGTACTTGTTATGACGACCGTATTTCTATTCACTTATACTTTCGTTTTTCAAGTTTATAAAGATGTGGATGCGCACTCTGACCTCCATGTATACCTACCCAACTCCCTACTCCATCTTCCCGCTCCTTTTCCCCTTGTCTTCCAGCCCCCCCACCCTCCACCCCCTATGCCCCCACCCTTACCCCACCCTCACCTCCACTACTCCCCCACATAAGCACATACAATAACATGCACCAACCACTAAGCTTATTCACAGTTCTTTCATCCTGAACAAACTTCGTGTTAATATGAGTGTGCCAGATTTGTTGTTCTTTGTGGTTTCGCAACTGAAAGGTAACAGAGAGCTTGCACCCATATTATTCCCTCTGTGTTTGGCCGGCAGCTTTGTTGTTTTGTGTTGTCAGGAACAGTGTTTGCTATTTTACATCTGTTGTCTTCAAAACCTCGTGAATATTTTACGAGATAATCGGTGATTTAAGGCATTTTCATGGGCGCGTTGAAGGCCAGCTGTGTCAGGACCTACCTAGTTACATAAACTGCCGGAAAACATTTTCATTTCACTTTGCCCGCCCATAAAAACTGAGTGTTTAAACAGTATCCATTATTTCGTTACTTTTTGTGTGTGTGTTAGAGAGTGTTTCACTGGAAGGATGATGACCCACCACAGAGGAGCTGTCACATATCTCCCAGTCTTTGCTCTCCTCATAGGATTGGATGTAGCTACAGGTAATGAATTAGTATAGAGCAGTATCAATGACTATTACATGGTTAGTAGGAGGACTAGCTGTACTGTAAGAAATGGTGTTAAGTTAAGTTCTTTTTGGCTTTATGTGTGTTTAATTAGATGTGAACTGAAAGACATGTAACTAGAGCATTTTAGCAAATGTCATGAATTTAATTTAGTTTATTAACTAGTAGTTTACAAGTGCAGCTGCACAGATCACAGTCTTTTAGCTCATTACAAAATGCTATTTATGACCAGCATAATAGCTATATAGCTCTTACAACCAAATGTGTTTAGCTAGCTAATTATAATGTCAAGATCATCTTTAGCCTTGAGTGAATTAGACGAGAAAAAAAATATACTATTTGAGAAAAACTACTGTCTTCTTATTCATGCTCAAAGGATAAAATAAGAAAATAAATGTGTAGCAATAGACAGGCTTAGGTTATGGCTGATCTGGAGGTGATGGCTGATCTGGCGTATCTCCCGGCAAATAGTTTGAAGGTCCAGCCAATAGTCATTCTTGAACTGAATCATCTACACTCAACTTCAATAAATCTTGATATGCTACCAATTAGATACATAATAATGATACAGGTTTTCCTTAATAAGGAAATGACTGTAGGAACAAAGCTTTGGGTTTGAAAGGGGAGGAGTTAAGACTCAGATCACAATTTGTCAAAGAGATAATGATGTAGCTATACTGAGTACAGATCCAGCTAACCCATGTTCCAAGTTTCCTGTCTAGGTTGAGTAGATCTGAACAACGCCTGTCTTCATTTCTTTTATCACATTAACCATAAATTTAATTTAGTATGTATAGCTATTTCAAAATGCAATAAGAATAGCTAGGCCAAATAAACAAGGCAATTTAATTATGCACAGCATTGACCACTTCACTGTAAGGCCACAATGCAAGCCAGCCACACATGAGGTAACCACGGCAAATACGTATTGAATCATTATTTCCACTCCAGAACAAGTTAAGTCTTAATTAATTAATTAGTGGCATGTTCCCGGGTAAAGTAGCACTGCTCTATTCCGCGAAGGGAAAGTCAGTTATTTGTTTTTAACATTTAGTGCTGGAGGTTGTACAAACATGGACTCTTCCAGGAAAAAGGACACCCTCGGGAACTCATAATTGGAGGGTTGTTTGTGGAGGGGTGGTGTTGCCAGTCAATCCTGTCCTCAAATTGACAACCGTTTGAATATTTATCTCGTAGCTAAGGGGTTAAAAAAGTTGAGTAAATTAGTGGATATCTTTTATTTGGAGTACAAAAAAATCAATTATTGACCGAATGAAGCGATGAAGAGATAAATTTGAGTGTCACAGGAATCTATATAATAATAATATGCTTGTCTGTCAACGACAATGGTGTGTCTACTCATAAATAATTGATGGGCTGAGCCTTTCATTATCTACATAGTAATTAGCTACTTTCAGATGAGACTGAAAACTTAGAGTTAGTTTGCTAGCTATATAGAGTCGGGTGAGATGGGACAGGGGGGGGGGGGGGGGGGGGGAGTGGAGTGCGCCTAAAGTATGTATACGTTATAACAGAACAATAGCTATAGTTAGCAGCTGCATTATTTATCACTAGTACAGTCTTCATTTATTTAACCACAATAAATTTACAAATATTTAATGCATAAATGTCCACAACCTGCAGGCTTCTATACACAGCCTGAAGTGCCTCAGTTCATAGTTCATCCCAGGAGTCATTTACTTCCAAGCAACGCATCCTCCGTCAACCTGACATGCTCACTTCTGCTTCAGAACACCACCGCCAATGTGCCACACCCCCAGATCCAGTGGTTGCTGAACGGGACGGCCATAGACGAGGTAATAGCATCCAACGTCTCAAAGCACAAAGCATGGAAGGCGTCGGCCCATTAGTTGGCTTTTTTTAAACACAGGTTTCATAGAGAGTCCATTTTGCTCAGAATAATAGATAAGAACTTAGTACATGATGATATGATGATTTATAATTCATTCTGCTTTTATTTTGTTTACTGAAGAAAGCTTTTCTAGAGCCGAAATATTTGAAAGTATTATTTAGCTATCCCATGATAAGTTGTTGGCTACATATTATTATATAAAATAGCTTAAGATTAACGAACGTGGAATATTTCTACTTCAAAATTCCGTGTTCCCGTGTGACCCCTTTACCATCTCTCTTTCTGTAAATTAAAGGAAAAAAAGCAATAATAATTTGAATTCGTGTAACCACTAAGCTAGCCGAAGTAAACAATAATTGAACAAGGCCACACATAAACCACACCCACTTTTGTTTTGATCATAATAGCTATGTAGTACTAGAAGGCTAGTCACTGAATGTATCCAACCCAACATATCCACACTTTACCAGCAGTTAGCTCTAGAACAAGATGGAAAGATGAGTAGGAAAGAAACAAGTTGGTGAATTTTAGTTTTAACTAACTAGAGGAACTCATTTCATCCACGTAAGTTTAGAAGTCTTTCTGGTTTTCTTAAAGTCTCTTACATGTCATTTTATTTCTATTTGACTAAATATTACCGACTTCCTTTAGCCACACTCCCTACCGCTGTCCTGCATGCAGGGCACATTAGAAAAGGAGGACAGAATAGGATTAGAAGTTTACTATTGGTGGCTTACTAACCTGAGCAGCTACTATAAGGGCATCCATATTGTGCCCACCATTGATCTGTATACACTTAGACCAGCTATATAACTATATGACCCTTGTAGAAGGCAATAGTTGCAAACACTAGAAACGTATTTCACCAGGACAAACCCGAGCCTTCAGAAATAAAATTAACACATACGTGTACTGGTGTTTCATGGAAATTGATCTGTTCTCTCCTTCAGGCTCTATCAGAAGGGTGGAGCATATCTACTGTCAACGACAGTGTCCTCCTCAATTCATCACTCCATCTAACTGCCTTGTCTGCCCACTACAGCAGATATTACCAGTGCCTGGCTAAAGACGGGTTAAAGAGAGGGGTTTTCTGCGACAGTGCCATGCCCATACCATGCGTGGGCAGTGATGTATTGAGTGGGCGTGGCTGGATAAAGCTCATAGCAGGTAAATGATGGGAGTGGTTTATCGTAAGTTTGGTGAAACGAGACCATAAAATAGTTTTATGATTATTGGATTAAATCAGCGAATATACTGGTCATTATATTACATAGAATATAACACAACCTCAAATATTATTAATGCTAAGCTGCCATTTTATAGCGGTTGTGTCATTTGCTACTGGATGCATAGTGTCTGAAAGGTAAAATTAAACTACCGTGAATAAGTGAAATTTTTGAAAAAGATATATTGAGTGCATGCCCAGGTCTGAATTTTTGGTATAAAAATTGATAAGTGATTTAAAGTCCATCTATACTATTGAGTTCACAGTTGTAACTACATGTGTCTGCTACTTTCTCGTGAATATTGAATACATTTATGATTTCAAGTCTGTTAAACTTGTTTCCACTCAATAATTGGGCACAGATGAGGAACCAGAGCTGAGGTACATTCCAATACCGGGATCCACGATATTGGAATGTGGTTCTGAATTTGTGGATCCCATCAGAAGACTGACAGAAGTAGACTGGAGGGTGGATGGGGGATTAGCAACCAACTCTTCAAATGTAAGTTCCTTTGAAGATGTCTTGTGATTGTCCATGGGAAGGGAGCTAAACTCACAGACATTATCTAGTAGTGTTGCAATGGCTGTCCCCGTGTTTATTGAGAGACAACTGCTACCAGGTAGATGCTGCCACCAGAGGAAGTCTCGACGGAATTGGACTAGGACGGGCTGTGGTTGAGGGCCGCCCGTATCTCTCTAATCCAGGACCGAAGGCTCAGTAATTCGCACTTATGGCTATTAAGTTTTATTTTAATTAAAAACTGGCTTGTGAACTACAGCCTAAAGGCTGACTGATGGGGTGAGCAGTGTTACAGCAAACAAAGGAAAAATAACCACGGGTATGGTTCATTCTGGCCTGGCTCGTGTGGGCAGGGGGTAAATCATTTAATCAATAAATCCATAAATTTACTAAGCAAAGTTCAATTAGTTTACCAAAAAGTTTATAAATGGTGTCCCTTTTAATGGATAAATGCATGGCAGTCATAAGGAATATGATTTAAGGGAAAAAAAGAATACGATTTAAATTCTTCAAAATGATGCTCTCAGCAATTAACAATGTATTACCTCAGGGGTTAAGTAATTTGAATATTCTTCTGTGACAGGTACACTAGACATTGATTCCATATTTTAAATTCCACCAGTCATGAAATAATATTTTTTAGCCATCATTGGTGTGTGGATAAAATTGGAATTAAATTCACACACTGATGATGATGGTTATTGTACAATACTAGATACTTTCATGTTTTGCATAAAAAAATATATTATGACGTGGAAATTAGATTATATGTAACTAATAATCACAGGGGTAGAATGTAACTAGGAGTTGTCATCGCAGACGCTGTGGTGTACTGTGTGTGTGTGCAGGTGTTCCAGTTGGAAACTGGGGATCTCGTAATAAGTGACTCAGTGGCGAGAGGGACCAGACTGGAATGTTTCGTAACCATGGATACCAGACGGGTGCTCTACAAGGCGTACAATGTTGTCGCGGCCGATCCAACAGGTGAGAGAATGTGTCACTTGCGCTTTCAAACTAATGAAAAACCTTTCAAAGTCTAATAGGAATGTGATTCAAATTCTTCAAAATGATGCTCTCAGCAATTAACAATATAATACCTCAGGGGTTAAGTAATTTGAATATTATCTGTGACTAGGGTATACTAGACACTGAACTAACTCACTGTACGATGATAAAAGTTAAGAAAAATTGAATATTTATTATCTGGCAAGGGAACCTTTTAATAGTTAGCAAAAATTTAGTTATTTAATATCACAGATAAATGATTAATAAGTATTACCTGCTGATACAATACCCTCCTCGATTATTATTTATACCAAAATAAACAACTGACTTATTTTTCTGTCTTACAGAAGTCAACGAGACCTCTCAAGAGGTGTCTATTATAGCCATGCGTACGATACTGTCACAAGGTGACTCCACCCACCTGGCATGCTTCAGTTCCCCCGGCAACTCCTCATTCTCCTCCTCAACAAATATAACCTGGTTCAGATATTCAAACACCACTCACAATCTCCCAGAAGGGGCACTACTCCTACTGGACAATCATGTTCTGGTTTTAAACAAAGTGGACCACAAGAGTGGTGGGCGGTACTGCTGCGAAGTGGGAGGGGCTGAGGCTTGCACAGATATCGAGATTATTGAAGATTGTAAGTAGAAATACGGTTGTCTTCATGGGTATTTAAAAAAACGAGTTGAAATTAGTTAAATTAATCAAAATACGAAATGTAGCAGCTAAGCAATAATTGTATATTATCATCATCACCCTCAATCTATCTACAAATTGCAGATGTTCTCAAATATCAAACAAAAACAATTTGAGATCTTTTCATACATGAATAGCTTCAGAAACTGAATCCCACAGTATGTAAAAACATCAGTTAAACACTTGTTGTGCATAAACCATGTCAAAGTAAAAAAAAAAAGGTGATTGACAAGCAGTTGTCTGTGTTTATCTGCTCAGAGTATATGTACTTTGTGACTTACACTCTTCCATGTTTTCCTGCTTCCAGTTTTGCGTCCTTAAGTGGCTGAAAAAAAAAGAAGATCAATTAAAGCATTCAACTTGGCGTGTTTAAATAAACTGAAAGATATTATAAATAGTAACACTTCCTCTCAGCTTTTAAGGATGTCATTTTATTTACTGTTAGCCTTTTGTGGCAGTCAAACTAACCGATCACTGAAGAAGACTCAGCATGGTTCCTCGTAGATTCATACAATCTATTAAATTTGGATTAAATTCAATCACCAAGTTCCTCACCACTTATTTTTGAATTGCATAATTGTAGCTAGCATCGCATGCTACACAGCATTTGATGCTGGATAAATATATTATTATGTGAGTCTGTTATGCAAGTCTTTTAAGCTCCCTCCGGGCTATTAATTTCACACTTCTTGGCGCATGTTTGTAGTTAATTGGCCAAATCCTGCTCAACAGTTCATCAACTTCAGAAACAACCGGAGCAACTGTGTAAACATGTCTTGCCCCATCCCACGCAGCCTCAGTCCCATAATTTGGTTCTGGAATGGAAAAAATTTAGAGACCGCCACCGAAATGGACCTGACTCAATGTGATGATGATCCTTACCAGTTGTACGGCGTTTATCAGTGCACGGCGGGAATGGACGGAGAGTACAATCATCTGTTGGGACAAGATATGGGTGTGGTCTCAAGAGTCATGCCATATGGTAATTTCTTTAAACACAATTAATAAAGCAGAATAATTTTAGCAAATTTTCTCATTCTAACAGCCAATATTATGTTAATTAAGTTGTAATTAACATAATATTGTGTACTTCAGGTTCATCGGCTGTTAGAACGAGAAAATGTGCTATTATTATAATTATTTCAGCCAAGAATGACTAAATCAGAATAATTATATAATTAATTATTTGATAATTAATAACTCCATTTTGTTTTTGTTTTCTCCTCTTATAATTCCATCAATAAAAGAAGCCATACTGATTGTTTTCATAATTATATAAATAGGTTTTGATTTGTTTGTTGGTTTTATTTAGGTATTACCAATCCAGTTGGAAATATATCATTAACTGAACTTCCTCAGCCCAGCCCCCAACAGCCGGAAATCCAGTACCCCTTGGAAATACGGTGGTCACCTCCTACTTATCTGGGAAACCTGTCATCCGTCACGTACAGACTCGTTCAATTGAACGGCATCTCTTCTAAATCCACTGCTGAGACACAAATTATTTACCTGCAAAATTTCAATACCTTGTTCATCCGCATCTCAGCGTATGAAATACAATTAGGTGACGTCAGCACGACCATTTTGGCACCTAACAACCCAGAGCCAGTATGCATTGGAGGATTGAGTGAGTGGAGGAACAGATTTGTGTTAGGTTCATGTGATGTCTCTACCTCAAGCTAACAATAAAGGGCAGAAATGTAGCAGCAAAAATTAGTGCTGTGTTCAATTTAATGATGAAACCTCTGATAGTGAACTCTCTAATGAGCTAATTACTTCCATGTAGTGAACTTTTCGCTCGCCCCTCCATTAATAGAAACGTATTGCTTAGCGTATCAATTCTTAAAGCAAACTAACTTTTGTTTGTGAACTGAAAGCCCTGGTCCCAAATTGTTCTCAGTTCAGATGTTCTGTTGAAGTAACTCGTGCAAAGTTTGAATAATACACTTTATCTCATCACAATTATTGGCCCACAATTGGTGATCTTTTGACTACCAGACAGCTGCAAGCAGTACAACTCAGCAGTAGGTGGCCTTGTAGCAACGGTACAATAGCAATCTGCATCATTACTAGAGCCAGTAAGAAAGGAAAGCTTCATTGGCTTTATTGAGTAATGCTAATTCTGTTTTCCTCACTAAGGTTTTTTTCAACTGGAAAGATTGTATAGTCTAATTTGATATCCATGACTCTAGTGTGAGCTCCACTAGGAATCAGTTTTGAAGATGCATAATGACTTTATACTTCTACTTCATTTGCTGTGTAGCAAAATGTCTATCTAAACAGGTTAAGATAAAATTCAGTGTTTTTTTTAAGATTCTGTCTTACTTAAAAAAAAGTCCTGCTTGACAAGATAGCTATGATTAGTTAAATAGTATGATTGGTACTAAATCAGTATATATACACTTTCATCAATTTTTCAACACTTTACTAATGTATCAATTTTTGGATTGATTACTTTTATAATAAATACAATTTAATAGTTAGACTTGATGTAGTTTGATGCTTATGTATAACATATAAATTTATTTTTATTTCTCAACTTTCAGCATTTTTCCCTCCAAAAATCCTGGCTGTTTCCTGTACATCTGGACTAGTACAAGTTAACTACACATTTGACAGAAACAGAAATAGCTTTCGGAGCAACAGCATTTTATTTGAACAGCAAAAAAACTTCTACTTCAAAGGCAACTGTACAATTCGTCAATACACATACGAGGTAATTGGCACGATATCTACATTGAATGTAATTAGGGCATATAATGACAAATTAGAATTTGGTAGAGTTTAATTTTATTATTTTGAAAAGATTCAATATGAGCAGGGCGATACCAATCCATATGTTGTCGGAGAAGGGAGGAGTTTTGAACCTGGGACACGATGCACGCTCGCAGCTGCCAACTCGCCCGTTCGTTTGAGTTTACAGCAGCATATGAAATATGATCCATGTTTTGATGAACGCCAATTACTATACAGCGACAATTACTCCTGCATAGTCCATGGTAAGGGATTGTTATACCAGCTCAATGAACGGTAGGAAAATATCTTCATATTAATTACTTTATCTTTGTAGTAATAATAGTAGTAATAATCATTGTTATCATAAGGAAGGTTAATAATATTAAACACATAACTAATGTGGTAAAAAGAATGGTTCTTTATTTTGTTGCTGTTGTTTGTTGTAGTTCTTGTTATGTCTTTATTTCAAACTTATTCAGTTATTACATTATGTTTAATGTAGCAACCGTTGGGTTTACCTCCACCAGTACATACGGTTTCCTATCATCCGGCCATTTTGAAGTGTGTGTAGAAAGTAGTGGCATTGGATTCACTATAAATATCACTTCTAACTCCTCCAAATATCTAGGTAAGATTACTTGTAATACTACAGTGTACAAACTAATAGACTTTAGCTATGACTATAGCTACAAGACTACAACCTTGCTTGGTGTTGTTGTTTTAATTGTTATTGCTTTTGTGATAGACTATGCAACAGAATTGGACTTTAACTCTTCCATTGCACTTACCTCCTCCTCCACTAAGTGTGTGAATGTGTCCATTCCTGACAATGGTATTCCTGGGAGTATAGAAGTGGTGGCTCTCAGTCTTCACTCTACCAGTGCATTTGTCAATATTGAGAGAAACACCAGCATGGTCACCATAGAGAATGATGGTAAGCACTAATTGGAATAAAACAAAGATGTCCAAATAATAATTATTATATGGTCCTCTGTCTACCAGAGGAACTATAGCTCTATTAGCTAGCTACTTTTAGTTTTAGTTGAGTCAGATATGTGAAGCATCTTCCAACACTGAATATCACATGAAGGCCTCACAAGTCAAGATCTCATGAAATTTATTGAGCAATGACATTATAATTGTTAAATTATGCCCCTGCAAGCCTTAAAATTTTAATAAAGCTTTCGACTGTTCATGTTTTACTAAGTATACAAATCTTCAATGTTACTGATTGAGCTAACAAGCAGGGGATGATCCAGGGGGGGGGGGGGCAGGGGGCTTATATACAATCAATCTTTACTTTAATGTTTTTAAACTTTCATGACTTTGACCTAAATATATTTGGGCCCCTCCCTGTTGCTGGCACTGGATCCGCCCCTGACAATTATCTCTAATATTTATTTAAGGATAAAACATTGAATTTTGATGTCTTCAACATTTTATATGAGAGAACACTTGAAATCATTTAAGCTTTTATTTGTGCTTTTTTTTTTTTGCCACAGCTGTAGTGGTGAACTTCGAACCATACACAGCAATGGTATCAGAGTCTGCAGGCTGTATGAACATATGTGTAGCCATAGAAACGACGTCAGTCAGAAGGAGACCCATTTCAGTTCAACTACATGGCAGGAGAGAGGGCAATGGTAAGCTAAGTCAAATGAGATAAATAATTTTGTCATTTTCCAATACCTAATCTCTCAAAGGTACCTCCACTATCATACAGCCAGTTATCTTTACTTCTATGGAGATTTCAAAGCAATGTGTTTGTATTAACATTATGAATGATAACATCCCAAGGAATGACAGACGATGGAGTTTCTATTTATCCAGTAATGACTCACTGGTCAGAGTCAATTCTATGCCAATTATTGTTACTGTCATGGATGATGATAGTAAGTAGCTACATCCTCTTTAAAACCTTAATAGATAGCTCTTTAAAACCTTAATAGATAGAGCTATTCAATTGTATTTATATTATAATATTATGAAATATTTAAGTAATTAAAGTGAGCCAAAAATATGATAAAATACTGTGGAAATGGAGAAGGAGTTCTAGCAAAATATTAATTTATTGGAAAGTTATAGTTTCATTTTAATCGAGATAGAAAATGCTGAAACTCAGTCACTTTGTTTGTAGTCAATCCATTGTATAGTTTGCTCAATATAAATTGGATGAAATTGCTTACTTGTGAATTTGTTGTTGTTGTTGTTGTTGTTTTATATAGAAGTGTACATTGATTTAGTTCACCAACCCTACTCAATGGACTGTGGAGGATATTACAATGTCTGCATGCAAGTGACTGGAGCTTTCAATAATATCACAATTAATGGAACTCTGATAACAGAAGGTATATCTCTATCACTGTTATGTATATATCTCATAATAATAATAATAATAATAATAATAATGATGATGATGATGATAATTGGCGAGTGAGTGGAGTGAGCAAGACACTATCAGGGGTAATACAATTGAAAATTGGGGATATTTGTATTATATGTTTGGACGCATGTATGTCTTTTTTGTACTTTGACCCTGGCATTTTTGTGTTTTCTTGGCAATCGACCCCATTCCAAACTTCACTAAACAGAATCCTCACACTCCTATTTCTACTCATTATTGCATGACTTATCTCAAAATCACTCATGCAATTATTTACACTGCCTTGTCTCATCATGTTTTGTAATTAATACTGTTTTTGTTGTTGTTGTTTTTTGTGTGTGTGTTTTAGTGAATGAAGCAATTCTTCAACATCCGTTCTTGCTTTCAAAAGAAAGCCAAACTATTCATTGTTTTGAATTGCACTTGGAAAGAGAAAGGAATGGAAATTTACTTCCTGGTCAAGTTAAAGTGTATATACAACTGTATGACTATAGCAGGGGCATCATAATGCGCTCAAACGAAACCTATGTCACTGTGAGGATGAACTGTGATTCTACTAGAGTACTCATGATGTCAGTTGTCATATCTGTGACAGCGCTCTGTATCTGTATCATTGGTGGATCGTGTGTCGTCATAGCAGCTATAGTGGCATTACAGAAGAAATGGTTAGCATTGTAGCACATGTGCAATGATATGCATACTAGAACACACACATGTGCTCACATACATGTACTTGATATGTGCATGCACATGAACATGCTAGCCTACCTTTAATAATCTTCTTTACCATTTGTCTACAAAATGTTATTGATATGATTAAATCGGTCCAGTGTGTGAGCAATTATTGTTAAAATTTAGTTCTGCAGAAGAGGATATTACCAGCATTTTGTCTCAGAATTTATAACCAAGTTAACTAAAATGAATTATGACCAATTTGTGAAAACTATTTAAACAGAAACATACCGTTAAAGGTCAACTTCAGCCACAGAACTGCTGTGCTGTGCATGTGATATTATGTAGTCTCCTCAGTCAGTTCATCTAATGATAAATTGAACAAGGAGTTCAAATGAACCTACCCTTTCTCTGAGTCCAACCTCAAGTAGGCTGTATACACAGACCTTTCGCAGTCGATACAACAACAATGAAATACATCTTTGGCAGGTAGTCAGGTGGGAGCTACTGAATTGTTTCCGTTCAAAACCTCTTTCAGCTGTGCATGATATGACCTGAGGGTGCTATCACAGGAAGGAAAAACAAAAACAAATGGAATTTCTTGTTAGAAAATTGTATGCAGTTTGTTCACCTATCCTGCAGTTTTTCTGAAACCAGTCAAATTTTCTGAAGTGTGGGATAGGGTGTGGCTACTATCCTGTGGTCTGTCCTGCACTCTTCCTGGCACTCCAAAAAAATATGGCTGGACATGCTGCAGGATAGAACTCCCTATCCTGCACTTCAGGAAATTCCATTTCTTTCTCCCAGTACATAATATTGAAAGTTTCCATAACACCAAAATAAACAAAAGGCCTGTCTAGTCCCTCATTAATGCCCCCCCCCCCCTGCTTTTTACATATTAGCTGGCTCATAGCTACACTTCATTGTTGAAGCTCAAATTGTTAATGTAATTTGTATATGTTTAGGACGAGGACCAGATATAAGAATTTTCAGAATAAACTTGTAAGTTTTAATGTCCTCACTCATGATCAATAGATGCACTTAGTCTTCTTATTTGTTTCATTTTAGATTGACTCTTTTGATATCAGTGAGTATAAGGAGGATGACACCATATATCTGATTACCACGACAAACACAACGGATCTTGATGACGATAACCTATCTCTTATAGTACCTTTTGAACCGCCGTGCAAGTGCACAATGAACACATCATCTTCAGACACATCGGCAATGCTCGACATATTAACTGAAACAAAAAACTTGGAGTCTTATCCGGAAAGATGTGACGAAGACTCCGGAGGGTATATTAATAATTTAAATGAAACTGACGATAGACCCTTTCTGTTACCTCAGCCTAACTCAGCGGATAAGTCAAGTACAGATAACAACAGTGACATTTTGGCAAGTCCTGGAGACTCTAGTAGCCTCAGTTCTAGCCAAAGTTCACTGGAGGAAGCACACAAAACAGCCTCCGCAAGGAGTTCAAATTTCAGAGAACATTCACCAATGAGAAACTCCACTGGCAGCCATATAGTCTCTTCTAAAGTGTCCATCAGATCAGACTTGGATGAGAATGATGATTCTGGATATCCCAGAAACACTCTTCTGTCCATTGAAGGGGAGTTTCCCTATAATCAAGTATCAGGGACCTAAGAAGATTGTTCAATGATTTCACATGACATCTTCTAATATTTCATTATTTTATATTTACGTTTTCATTTTTAGTATCTAAATGATATAGTAGAGAAAGGAATCATGAAGCAAAGACAACATAATAAGTCTTATGCAATCACTTATATTCTCTCTAATAACCTCCAATCTCAATTATCTCTCTACCTTAGGACCAGGAATATCCAATCAGGAATACGATGTAGACTGTGTGTCTACTCATAATGGTGGGCACACACTTTTATGAACCAATATAGCTATCTCTCTAGTCATCTTTCAGTCCACATCCACATTGGTCTCTAATACATTTACATAGTTAATACTGTACATATAAGTACTAATAAATAACACAATGGTAATGATAAGTTGCTTTACTATTACTGTTTTTATTATTACCGCAACATAGTGGTGCTTGGTGTGCTTATTTGAGTGTGCCTTGTTCTATGTAGTGTCACTTCTAGGAAATGGGACCATTTTGGCAGTAATATAAAGTGGGATAGGAGTAGGTAAAGGGTCTGGCTACGCCAGACAACACTCACTCCTTCCTCTCTTCCACGTTTATTTACGCGTGCGCGATAGGTCGCGTTAAGCTCCACCCTACACAGCGTCGGCGCGGCTTACTATAGCGATTTATCGTACTCATTACTGCTGCTGAGTTCACTGAGGATTCTTAGCTGAGAAGACCGTGATGAAGCGGTCAGATTCTTTTAATCGATCAGAAATCTCCTTTCGAAACCTGAAAAGAAGCGCCAGTGCCGGTAAGTTATCCTTGGCCAAAAATTACATAGATTTGAATTTCTTTTAAATTGTATAGATGACATCAATGGCAACAATATATCGTCACTGCCGCTAATGATCAAGCATTGGGAGAATGTTAAGGACCTGGTGAGTTGACCTTTAAATAACTGAATTTAATTCTAAATCTTTAATGTTATTCTAGCAACAAAAAAACAAAAAACAAAAAAGTAGGGAACAATTAGATAGATAGCTTCAATGATTATTAAAAAGCTTAACAGTGACTAATAGTTCATTTTTATGCATAGGCTAGGAATATTTTTTTATAATTCTTGAGCCAGACAACATTGAAAATATTAATATAGTTCAATTTTAGATGAAAATATCAGTTCTTACCACGTAACAAAAAAAAAATTCTTATGTTTTTATGTCTTCACTGTCTCGCATCCTTTACTCATTTATTGGGTGTGGCATAGGCCAACCATAGTTTATTACACATAATTGATAGACATGGTATCAATTATTTTAGAATTATCTTGTCAGAGTTACTTATATTATAGCTATATATATTATGTTATAGTTATAAACCAAAATTGAGGTTTGTATGCGATTTATAAACTCCGAGACACAAGGGTGCAGCAAAACCGCTAATACATTTTCTTACGAGCATACCAGACTGTATCCGATTTATAGTTCTTAACGACAAGCGCGGTCGCTCGGGTAACGGGCTATAAATATATATTATTATATATATATAATATATGTATGAGTAATAGCATGGGTAACCGTGCTATTCGGGATTAATAGCATGAGTAGCGCGATTGAAATAGCATGAGGCGAAGCCGAGTGCTATTTCAATTGCTTTACGAGTGCTATTGACCCCTAATAGCACAGGTTACCCTTGCTATCACTCGCTAATAGTAGGCGAGCTTTTTAAAAAGTCATCACTATCTCCTTACTTCAGGATTAGCTTCCGCTGGAACTTCGTTTTCAACCTGCGGTTCCTCCTAATCTGTTGAAAAACATTCCGTCCAATACCGGTAGAGCTTCTGCGGTAAAGAATAATATTGTCTCCAACTATAGAAACTACTCAAACTGTACATTTCCAAGGTTAACTCTGCATATGTGCGCACTTACCCGTGCTATTTCACTTAGCTACCGAGGTATTTCACTTAGTTTCCACTTAGTTACAAATTAAATAGACATTTATATTAAGGTTTGGTTTTATGTGGCATTACTTCTGCTTGTTTAAGTTAGGCCTGCTTGGTCGACATTTATGCTGAAGCACATCAATAGTTAATCACATGTATATATTTATTCCACTAATTCCTTACATAAGAACTGGTATGAGTATCCGTCAACACTGTTTCAGATGTTGTATATAGAAAAAATAGATGGCATGAAGTCTGATAGTCAGGCCTCATTGTCACATGCTGGAGTTTCCATGAAACAGGCAAAAAAAGTAAAGACAGTGAGAGGACAAATTACTACCAAGCCATCCTCACGACCTCAAGCACCTTTGAAAGGTATTTTAAAACCTCCCATGTGTGTCAGCAACATCAACCACGTCTCCTTTTCTTCCCACAATGAAGTACGTAAAATTCCTTGCACCGTCAGCAAACCGAAAAGAATACGTCGCAGACGAAAGAAACTATCTCAGATGGTTGAGCACAACGACAGTAGCATTGGGGTAGACACATTTGACAATGCTTCACCTCGTAATCCGAAGAAAAAGCACAAAAAAGGTTTGAAGAAAATTTTCAAGTGGTGTTCTCGCAAACCCAGCAAGAAGGCCTTTTACAAAAAAGTTGTGATAAAAGGGCCCACTGACCCGAAAGAGACACGGTGGGCCGTGAAGGTCTTTCATGGAGAACCTGACATGTCTGAGAATGATGAAAAGGCAAAAAATGACACCCGCTCTGCTCCAGGACTCATCTACTCACCTATTGAAATTAAACACCATCATTCTAGCTTTCAAGAAGATGCTACTGAAGCTGCTGTCTGTTCTCCAAAGGACAATGGTACTGCCAATGAGTTGAATGAAACTGAATTAGAGAATCTTTTGGAAGAACTTTTGCAGAGTTTACAACTTGACAACACGGCTTGCAACAGGCCAAGTGTTATAGAGTCAGAGGTTACAGACAAATCGAAGACATCATCTACTGTTGCCTACACAGCTTGCGACATGCCATGTGTTTAGACAAATCTGAAGCATCATCTACTGTTGCCAACACAGCTTGCAACATGCCAAGTGTTGAAGAGCCTGAGATTACAGGCAAATCTGAAGCATCATCTACTGTTGCCAACACACCTTGCGACATGCCAAGTGTTGAAGAACCTGAGGTTACAGACAAATCGGAGACATCATCTACTGTTGCCAACACAGCTTGCAACATGCCAAGTGTTGAAGAGCCTGAGGTTACAGGCAAATCTGAAGCATCATCTACTGTTGCCAACACACCTTGCGACATGCCAAGTGTTGAAGAACCTGAGGTTACAGACAAATCGGAGACATCATCTACTGTTGCCAACACAGCTTGCGACATGCCAAGTGTTGAAGAGCCTGAGGTTACAGACAAATCGGAGACATCATCTACTGTTGCCAACACACCTTGCGACATGCCAAGTGTTGAAGAGCCTGAGGTTACAGACAAATCGGAGACATCATCTACTGTTGCCAACACAGCTTGCGACATGCCAAGTGTTGAAGAGCCTGAGGTTACAGACAAATCGGAGACATCATCTACTGTTGCCAACACAGCTTGCGACATGCCATGTGTTGAAGAGCCTGAGGTTACAGGCAAATCTGAGACATCTACTGCTGCTGACACAGCTTGCAACTTGCCAATTGTTGAAGGGACTGAAGTTTCAGCCGAATCTGAAGCATCATCTGATGTTGCTGACACAGCTTGCGACATACCAAGTGTTGAAGGGACTGAAGTTTCAGTCCAATCTGGAACATCATCTACTAATGCCAACACTGCTTGCAACAAGCCAAGTGTTGAAGAGCCTGAGGTTACAGGAAAATCTGAAGCATCATCTGCTGTTTCCAACACAGCTTGCAACATGCCTTGTGTTGAAGAGCTTGAGGTTACAGGCAAATCTGAAGCATCATCTACTGTTGACAACACAGCTTGCAACATGCCTTGTGTTGAAGAGCTTGAGGTTACTCGTAAATCTGAGACATCATCTACTGTTGCTAACACAGCTTGCAACTTCCCAAGTGTTGAACAACGTGAGGTTACTGGCAATTCCGAGACATCTAATGCTGCTGACACAGCTTGCAACTTGCCAATTGTTGAAGGGACTGAAGTTTCAGCCGAATCTGAAGCATCATCTGATGTTGCTGACACAGCTTGCGACATACCAAGTGTTGAAGGGACTGAAATTTCAGTCCAATCTGGAACATCATCTACTGATGCCAACACAGCTTGCAACAAGCCAAGTGTTGAAGAGCCTGAGGTTACAGGCAAATCTGGAACATCATCTACTGTTGCCAACACAGCTTGCAACAAGCCAAGTGTTGAAGAGCCTGAGATTACAGGCAAATTTGAGACATCATCTACTGTTGCCAACACAGCTTGCGACATGCCAAGTGTTGAAGAGCCAGAGATTACAGGCAAATTTGAGACATCATCTACTGTTGCCAACACAGCTTGCGACATGCCATGTGTTGAAGAGCCTGAGATTACAGGTGAATCTGAAGCATCCACTGTTGCCAACACAGCTTCCAACATGCCAAGTGATGAAGAGCCTGAGGTTACAGGAAAATCTGAAGCATCATCTACTGTTGCCAACACAGCTTGCGACATGCCAAGTGTTGAAGAGCCTGAAGTTACAGGCAAATCTGAAGCATCATCTACTGTTGCCAACACAGCTTGCGACATGCCAAGTGTTGAAGAGCCTGAAGTTACAGGCAAATCTGAAGCATCATCTACTGTTGCCAACACAGCTTGCAACATACCAAGTGTTGAAGAGCCTGAGATTACAGGCAAATCTGAAGCATCATCTACTGTTGCCAACACAGCTTGTGACATGTCATCTGTTGAAGAGCCTGAGATTACAGGTGAATCTGAAGCATCCACTGTTGACAAAACAGCTTGCAACATGCAAAGTGTTGAAGAGCCTGACGTTACAGGCAAATTTAAGACATCATCTACTGTTGCCACCACAGCTTGCGACATGCCATGTGTTGAAGAACCTGAGATTACAGGTGAATCTGAAAAATCCACTGTTTCCAACACAGCTTGCAACATGCCATCTGTTGAAGAGCCTGAGGTTACAGGCAAATCTGAAGCATCATCTACTGTTGCCAAAACAGCTTGCAACATGCCAAGTGTTGAAGAGCCTGACGTTACAGGCAAATTTGAGACATCATCTACTGTTGCCAATACAGCTTGCGACATGCCAAGTGTTGAAGAGCCTGAGATTACAGGCAAATCTGAAGCATCATCTACTGTTGCCAACACAGCTTGCGACATGCCATGTGTTGAAGAGCCTGAGATTACAGGTGAATCTGAAGCATCCACTGTTGCCAACACAGCTTCCAACATGCCAAGTGTTGAACAGCGTGAGGTTACTGGCAATTCCGAGACATCTAATGCTGCTGACACAGCTTGCAACTTGCCAATTGTTGAAGGGAATGAAGTTTCAGCCGAATCTGAAGCATCATCTGATGTTGCTGGCACAGCTTGCGACATACCAAGTGTTGAAGGGACTGAAGTTTCAGTCCAATCTGGAACATCATCTACTGATGCCAACACAGCTTGCAACAAGCCAAGTGTTGAAGAGCCTGAGGCTACAGGCAAATCTGAAGCATCATCTACTGTTGCCAACACAGCTTGCAACATGCCAAGTGTTGAAGAGCCTGAGGTTACAGGCAAATCTGTGTTGGCATCATCTACTGTTTCCAACACAGCTTGCAACATGCCAAGTGTTGAAGAGCCTGAGGTTGCAGGCAAATCTGAAGCATCATCTACTGTTGACAACACAGCTTGCAGCATGCCTTGTGTTGAAGAGCTTGAGGTTACTCGTAAATCTGAGACATCATCTACTGTTGCTAACACAGCTTGCAGCTTGCCAAGTGTTGAACAGCGTGAGGTTACTGGCAATTCCGAGACATCTAATGCTGCTGACACAGCTTGCAACTTGCCAATTGTTGAAGAGCCTGAGATTACAGGTGAATCTGAAGCATCCACTGTTGCCAACACAGCTTCCAACATGCCAAGTGATGAAGAGCCTGAGGTTACAGGAAAACCTGAAGCATCATCTACTGTTGCCAACACAGCTTGCGACATGCCAAGTGTTGAAGAGCCTGAAGTTACAGGCAAATCTGAAGCATCATCTACTGTTGCCAACACAGCTTGCGACATGCCAAGTGTTGAAGAGCCTGAAGTTACAGGCAAATCTGAAGCATCATCTACTGTTGCCAACACAGCTTGCAACATACCAAGTGTTGAAGAGCCTGAGATTACAGGCAAATCTGAAGCATCATCTACTGTTGCCAACACAGCTTGTGACATGTCATCTGTTGAAGAGCCTGAGATTACAGGTGAATCTGAAGCATCCACTGTTGACAAAACAGCTTGCAACATGCAAAGTGTTGAAGAGCCTGACGTTACAGGCAAATTTAAGACATCATCTACTGTTGCCACCACAGCTTGCGACATGCCATGTGTTGAAGAACCTGAGATTACAGGTGAATCTGAAAAATCCACTGTTTCCAACACAGCTTGCAACATGCCATCTGTTGAAGAGCCTGAGGTTACAGGCAAATCTGAAGCATCATCTACTGTTGCCAAAACAGCTTGCAACATGCCAAGTGTTGAAGAGCCTGACGTTACAGGCAAATTTGAGACATCATCTACTGTTGCCAATACAGCTTGCGACATGCCAAGTGTTGAAGAGCCTGAGATTACAGGCAAATCTGAAGCATCATCTACTGTTGCCAACACAGCTTGCGACATGCCATGTGTTGAAGAGCCTGAGATTACAGGTGAATCTGAAGCATCCACTGTTGCCAACACAGCTTCCAACATGCCAAGTGTTGAACAGCGTGAGGTTACTGGCAATTCCGAGACATCTAATGCTGCTGACACAGCTTGCAACTTGCCAATTGTTGAAGGGAATGAAGTTTCAGCCGAATCTGAAGCATCATCTGATGTTGCTGGCACAGCTTGCGACATACCAAGTGTTGAAGGGACTGAAGTTTCAGTCCAATCTGGAACATCATCTACTGATGCCAACACAGCTTGCAACAAGCCAAGTGTTGAAGAGCCTGAGGTTACAGGCAAATCTGAAGCATCATCTACTGTTGCCAACACAGCTTGCAACATGCAAAGTGTTGAAGAGCCTGAGGCTACAGGCAAATCTGAAGCATCATCTACTGTTGCCAACACAGCTTGCAACATGCCAAGTGTTGAAGAGCCTGAGGTTGCAGGCAAATCTGAAGCATCATCTACTGTTGACAACACAGCTTGCAGCATGCCTTGTGTTGAAGAGCTTGAGGTTACTCGTAAATCTGAGACATCATCTACTGTTGCTAACACAGCTTGCAGCTTGCCAAGTGTTGAACAGCGTGAGGTTACTGGCAATTCCGAGACATCTAATGCTGCTGACACAGCTTGCAACTTGCCAATTGTTGAAGGGACTGAAGTTTCAGCCGAATCTGAAGCATCATCTGATGTTGCTGACACAGCTTGCGACATGCCAAGTGTTGAAGAGACTGAAGTTTCACGCAAATCTGAGACATCCACTGTTTCCAACAGAGCTTGCAACATGCCAAATGTTGAAGAAATTGAGATTACAGGCAAATCTGAAGCATCATCTACTGTTGCCAACACAGCTTGCGACATGCCAAGTGTTGAAGAGCGTGAGGTTACTGGCAATTCCGAGACATCTACTGCTTCTGACACAGCTTGCAACTTGCCAATTGTTGAAGGGACTGAAGTTTCAGCCGAATCTGAAGCATTATCCGATGTTGCTGACACTGCTTGCAACAGACCAAGTGTTGAAAGGACTGAAGTTTCAGTCCAATCTGGAACATCATCTACTGATGCCAACACAGCTTGTGACATGCCAAGTGTTGAAGAGCCTGAGGCTACAGGCAAATCTGAAGCATCATCTACTGTATCCAACACAGCTTGCGACATGCAAAGTGTTGAAGAGCCTGAAGTTACAGGCAAATCTGAAGCATCATCTACTGTTGCCAACACAGCTTGCAACATGCCGAGTGTTGAAGAGCCTGAGGTTACAGGCAAATTTGAGACATCATCTACTGTTTCCAACATAGCTTGCGACATGCCTTGTGTTGAAGAGCCTGAGATTACAGGCAGATCTGAAACATCATCTACTGTTGCCAACACAGCTTGCAACATGCCATCTGTTGAAGAGCCTGAGATTACAGGTGAATCTGAAGCATCCACTGTTGCCAACACAGCTTGCAACATGCCAAGTGTTGAAGAGCCTGACGTTACAGGCAAATTTGAGACATCATCTACTGTTGCCAATACAGCTTGCGACATGCCAAGTGTTGAAGAGCCTGAGGTTACAGGCAAATTTGAGACATCATCTACTGTTGCCAACACAGCTTGCGACATGCCTTGTGTTGAAGAGCGTGAGGTTACAGGCAAATCTGAAGCATCATCTACTGTTGCCAACACAGCTTGCGACATGCCTTGTGTTGAACAGCGTGAGGTTACTGGCAATTCCAAGACATCTAATGCTGCTTACACAGCTTGCAACTTGCCAATTGTTGAAGGGAATGAAGTTTCAGCCGAATCTGAAGCATCATCTGATGTTGCTGGCACAGCTTGCGACATACCAAGTGTTGAAGAGACTGAAGTTTCAGTCCAATCTGGAACATCATCTACTAATGCCAACACTGCTTGCAACAAGCCAAGTGTTGAAGAGCCTGAGGTTACAGGCAAATCTGAAACATCATCTACTGTTTCCAACACAGCTTGCGACATGCAAAGTGTTGAAGAGCCTGAGATTACAGGCAAATCTTCTGAAGGATCATCTACTGTTGCCAACACAGCTTGCAACATGCCAAGTGTTGAAGAGCCTGAGGCTACAGGCAAATCTGAAGCATCATCTACTGTATCCAACACAGCTTGCGACATGCAAAGTGTTGAAGAGCCTGAGGTAACAGGCAAATCTGAAGCATCATCTACTGTTGCCAACACAGCTTGCAACATGCCAAGTGTTGAAGAGCCTGAGGCTACAGGCAAATCTGAAGCATCATCTACTGTTGCCAACACAGCTTGCGACATGCCAAGTGTTGAAGAGCCTGAGATTACAGGCAAATCTGAAACATCATCTACTGTTTCCAACACAGCTTGCGACATGCAAAGTGTTGAAGAGCCTGAGATTACAGGCAAATCTGAAGCATCATCTACTGTTGCCAACACAGCTTGCGACATGCCAAGTGTTGAAGAGCCTGAGGTTACAGGCAAATCTGAAACATCATCTACTGTTTCCAACACAGCTTGCGACATGCCAAGTGTTGAAGAGCCTGAGGTTACAGGCAAATCTGAAGCATTATTTACTGTTGCCAACACAGCTTGTAACATGCCATCTGTTGAAGAGCCTGAGATTACAGGTGAATCTGAAGCATCCACTGTTGCCAACACAGCTTGCAACATGCCAAGTGTTGAAGAGCCTGACGTTACAGGCAAATTTGAAACATCATCTACTGTTGCCAACACAGCTTGCGACATGTCATGTGTTGAAGAGCCTGAGATTACAGGTGAATCTGAAGCATCATCTACTGTTGCCAACACAGCTTGCAACATGCCAAGTGTTGAAGAGCCTGAGGCTACAGGCAAATCTGAAGCATCATCTACTGTATCCAACACAGCTTGCGACATGCAAAGTGTTGAAAAGCCTGAGGTAACAGGCAAATCTGAAGCATCATCTACTGTTGCCAACACAGCTTGCAACATGCCAAGTGTTGAAGAGCCTGAGGCTACAGGCAAATCTGAAGCATCATCTACTGTATCCAACACAGCTTGCGACATGCAAAGTGTTGAAGAGCCTGAGGTAACAGGCAAATCTGAAGCATCATCTACTGTTGCCAACACAGCTTGCAACATGCCAAGTGTTGAAGAGCCTGAGGCTACAGGCAAATCTGAAGCATCATCTACTGTTGCCAACACAGCTTGCGACATGCCAAGTGTTGAAGAGCCTGAGATTACAGGCAAATCTGAAACATCATCTACTGTTTCCAACACAGCTTGCGACATGCCAAGTGTTGAAGAGCCTGAGGTTACAGGCAAATCTGAAGCATCATCTACTATTGCCAACACAGCTTGCAACATGCCATCTGTTGAAGAGCCTGAGGTTACAGGCAAATCTGAAACATCATCTACTGTTTCCAACACAGCTTGCGACATGCCAAGTGTTGAAGAGCCTGAGGTTACAGGCAAATCTGAGACATCCACTATTGCCAACACAGCTTGCGACATGCCATGTGTTGAAGAGCCTGAGGCTACAGGCAAATCTGAAGCATCATCTACTGTATCCAACACAGCTTGCGACATGCAAAGTGTTGAAGAGCCTGAGGTAACAGGAAAATCTGAAGCATCATCTACTGTTGCCAACACAGCTTGCAACATGCCAAGTGTTGAAGAGCCTGAGGCTACAGGCAAATCTGAAGCATCATCTACTGTATCCAACACAGCTTGCTACATGCAAAGTGTTGAAGAGCCTGAGGTAACAGGCAAATCTGAAGCATCATCTACTGTTGCCAACACAGCTTGCAACATGCCAAGTGTTGAAGAGCCTGAGGCTACAGGCAAATCTGAAGCATCATCTACTGTTGCCAACACAGCTTGCGACATGCCAAGTGTTGAAGAGCCTGAGATTACAGGCAAATCTGAAACATCATCTACTGTTTCCAACACTGCTTGCGACATGCAAAGTGTTGAAGAGCCTGAGGTTACAGGCAAATCTGAAGCATCATCTACTGTTGCCAACACAGCTTGCAACATGCCATCTGTTGAAGAGCCTGAGGTTACAGGCAAATCTGAAACATCATCTACTGTTTCCAACACAGCTTGCGACATGCCAAGTGTTGAAGAGCCTGAGGTTACAGGCAAATCTGAAGCATTATTTACTGTTGCCAACACAGCTTGCGACATGTCATGTGTTGAAGAGCCTGAGATTACAGGTGAATCTGAAACATCATCTACTGTTGCCAACACAGCTTGCGACATGGCAAATGTTGGAGAGCCTGAGGTTACAGGTGAATGTGAAGTGTCATCTAGTGTTGCCAACACTGTTTGCAACATGCCAAGTGTTGAAGAGCCTATGAAAAAGAAAAAGATTTCATTAGTCAAAAAGTTTGGAAGAAGAATGCAGAAGGCTTTCAGAAGAATGATCCGGTCACTTCGATGTGCTAATTGCTTATCTCAAAGTGTAGCATAAAAATTATCTTCAATTTCATTTTATTTAATTAATTAATTAATTGATACATAATTATCTCAAGAAGTTACAATGGCTAATCACTATAAACAAATTGGAATGGATGTTTTTGTTAATATATCTGATTCATAAAATAGGTGAGTACAATTTCAAGTATTTTATAACAACACTTGTTGGCGAGCGAGCAAAGTGAGAATTACACTATCAGGGGTAATGCAATTGAAAAATGGTGATACTGGTTTGCTTATTGGTGGCCAGTGAGACACTATATAGGGTAACAAATTGAGAATCAGGGATATTTGTGAACTTAATCCTTTGGGTAATCGATTTTTACCTGTGTCATTCAAGGAAATTGAATTGTTTACCACTTTGAATTCTTTTGTGAGTGCAGGTAAAACTTACAAATTTACCGGAAGTAAATAGCACAAACTTGAACATTTAACTAACAAATAAATATATTGGCTGCCTTTACACAGCTTTTTGTCTACTACTACAGTGAGCATGTCTTATTATAGGGCTAGGTCAAATTTGTACCTTAATTCCTTAGAAATGTCTGTTCTTGTTCGTTTTTGTTTTTTTTGCAGTTGTGGCCGAGTGGTTAATATGGCATTGAAAAACCTTCAACATACTATGGCATTGAAAAACCTTCAACATATGTGACCGTCTACGGGAAAACCGGGCACAACGCGGCGTGCGTAATATCGAGAAAAGATCGATCGATTTCTTAAAAATGTATTGTTTCAAGCCTACGGAAGGGAACGGTTAGGTCTATTATAGCAGGAACGACTAAAGCTGCGACGATAAAACTTGGAGAGCTCAATATCTGGACGCCGACAACTCCATAAGTGCAACAAAAAAAAATTCGAAGGTGCCGCGTTGTGCCTGGTTTTCCTATAGACGGTCACATATATATCCATAATTTAAAAATGAACCGTTTTTGGTAGCTGATGTATTGAAGTTAAAATTAATCTTGTAACAATACTGTAGTTTAATATTTTTTTGTTAAAATTACCAAAATAATTCAGGCCTTTCTTTTTTGTAGCTAAGGCCAACTTCACATCTAGAATTACTGGTCCTGTACAAACTAATTCAGTGAAGATATCTAGCAAGGAATAAACCACTTATTACACTCGTCAGAGTGATATGGCTAGATATTTCACTCTCTGGCTTTATTTTCACTCTTGCCTCAGGCTCATGAAAATAAATTAGCTTACTCATGAAATATTTCGCCATATCACACTCTGACTCAGATGTGATATGGCGAAATATTTCATGAGCAGGCTAATTTATCTTCACCAGCCAGAGGTGAGTGAAAATAAAGCCTGGGAGTGAAATATCTAGCCATAGCACTCTGCCGGAGTGTATTAAGTGTTTTATTCTACACTAGATATCTTCACTACTGTAATTTGTACTAGGACTCATAATATCTTGAGTTATTTCACAGGCGAAGTACCTAAAAATATCATTGTGAAGATATCTAGGGGGGAATATATAATCAGAATAATTATATATATGTGACAGTCTATGGGAAAAGAGGGCACTTCACTCAAACCAAAAAAATTGAGTTTTTTATGCTAATAAAAAGCTACAATTTATCTCAACTTAGTGCTAAAATACTGGAGGGTAAAACCTTCGACGCGCAGAGAAACTGGCAGTTGAACTTGGCTGTATTCAGCAAAGCAATTGAACTAGAAATCGAGAAAACATAAATTGAATTTCCACTTCCGGTATAATTAATGTTTCCGTATACTTAACGGCGTACTCCGCATACGCAATTAAATCGTACAGCCTCTTTTTGAAATTTGCGTAGAGTTCTTTTTAGCTTTCAGAGCGTCTCACAGCCTGTCTTGTCGGAATCCTTGGCTACTCTACTCCATGTAGTGGTAAACTCTCAACTTAGTGCTAAAATACTGGAGGGTAAAACCTTCGACGCGCAGAGAAACTGGCAGTTGAACTGGGCTGTATTCAGCAAAGCAATTGAACTAGAAATCGAGAAAACATAAATTGAATTTCCACTTCCGGTATAATTAATGTTTCCGTATACTTAACGGCGTACTCCGCATACGCAATTAAATCGTACAGCCGCTTTTTGAAATTTGCGTAGAGTTCTTTTTAGCTTTCAGAGCGTCTCACAGCCTGTCTTGTCGGAATCCTTGGCTACTCTACTCCATGTAGTGGTAAACATTCAACCAGAGGTAAGCTGTAGATTGCATGCACTATTCTCAAAGCTATGCCATTTTTTTAGCTGCTTGTTTGAAACTCCACCCATTCCCCGTTTATTGTACTTCGAGAACGAGAGAGAATAAAAAGTAACTTGTCTTTCCACGGCACGCTTGGGGTCTTTTAAGTTGTTTCGGCATTTGAAATTTGGCGTAGACTTAGAAAGGGTCACTAAGACTAATTCTGCAAAAAAACAAAAATAGGAGAAAGAAAGAATTTTTGCGTGAAGTGCCCCCTTTTCCCATAGACTGTCACATATGTTTGGACATACATATGTCATTTTGTACTTTGACCCCACTTTTTTGTGTTTGTTTGGATATCGACCTTATCCCATATTTCACAAACCAGAGAGTCCTTTGGTATATTGATCTTTATCCACATATTCTAAGAAATTTAATTGCTTACCACTTTGAGTTAGGTTGTCTTACACACAACAGTATTGTTATTAATCCATTGTGTAATGGTCAAGAAGAAAATACAAGGTAAGTCTTGTGTTAGTATATCCAATGAAAGTGTGTGTTTGTATGGAAGTATGGTGTGTTACATCTTCTGCTTAGCTAAAGAATAGAACAAAAAATTTAAAGTAAGCTTTTCACATAATTAGCTGTCTTTACACAGCTTTCTATGTTTCCTTTCAGTTTTTTCAGATACCAAAGCAGTATGAAAGTGTTAATTTATCCTTAGAAAATCTTGCTGTTGTTTTATAAGTCAAATAGTTGCTGTGAGTGATTACCATGGCATTGAAAACCCTTGACCGTACGTAATTTTAAAAACTCAACTATGTTTTTTTTATAGTAGCTTGAGTACTTTTGTAAGGAACTACTTGTCAATGAATGCCATTTGGAATGGTTTATTGTTGATAAATAGATACTATAGAAGCTACCAAGTTCACAGTAAAATTGAGGTAATTCCATATTTTGTTTAACTAAAGTAGATGGTGCAACTACAGACTTGTAGGTACTTTTAAGAGCAACAATGTCTTCCTAAATTCAAGAAACTTAAATAAATGTAGCTTTTTGTTATTTTTGCTAACAGATTTTGAAGTGGTAATGAAAAACTTAACTAGTATTAGAATTCTATAAATAAGCTACAGTGTTGTTGAATTACTTGTGTACAATAACTCGCTCGCAATTTGTGCTGAAGCACGTCACTGGTTAAATATTAAATTGTAATTACAACTCCCTCTTTTTCCCTTTTCTTTTTTAACATAATGAGATACAGACACCAGTGAACAAAGAGTGAGAGTATCAGGGTTTAAAATTTGTTCTTTAAGGTAATAAGTGCTTATTGAAAGTATTTTTGAATTTGTTTCAGAATTTATACTTAATTTTTACTTATTGTCTCCATACTCAATTGACTTAAAAGTTACTCTTTAAAACTCTAAGAGGACATAGTAAATGTTTAAAGAATATTATAATTTATCAAGTAACCCGCCACATACGTATTGGCGTATTGCAAAGTAAGAATGCAGTAGCACAAGTTATCCTGCTCAATTATCATTCTCTTCCATTGGTTAAGGTTACATAAGTTTCCCTCTCCTGCTCTCTTTTTTCTGAACTATCTGAGCTTTCTTCTATCCCACCACTCCTATCTTCAGCTCTTCTTTTTGAGTCATGGCCCCCTATTCCTTTGTCTATCTCTCCTGCATTTCTGTCCGACTTTGAGAAACGTTTGTCTTCTATTTTGCACTTTAGCCTTTCTTTTGAAAACTAACCCCTGCCTTTACTCGTCTATTCCACCTGCTTTTTAGTTGTAATTAATCGCTTGCCTTTTTGCCTTCTCTTCCCTTCCGTTTTAAACCTACACCGCCTTACCTCACTGATTCCATCCGCTTTTCAGTTACAATTAATCTCCTTTTACCTTCTCTTTCGTACTTTTGCCTTCCTTTTTGATACCTACGCTGCCTTCCATCGTCTCTATTGCACCCGCTTTTTAGAAATAACCGGCACGTTCTACAAAATATGACGACACTTTACCTATGGTAAAGAGACGATGCTTTATCAAACCGTACCAAGCTCATGAATTATTCATAAATACACACACCATCGTCGTCGTCGGCGTTACTGACATACAAGCGTATTATTATATACATTAAAAATTAGATGGCAAATAAATGCTGTAAATATTTAGTACACAAATTTTCAATATGCATTCTATGCTGTATTTTGTATTATAAGTTCCCTTTTGTTAGCCTGTTGACCAGTCCAGAATTTAAAACGATTTTTATTGTATTGTTTCAGGATAAGAGCCTGAGGTTACAGGCAAATCTGAAGCATCATCTAATGTTGCCAGCACAGCTTGCAACAAGTCAAGTGTTGAGTCTGGGTTACAAGAAAATCTGAGACAACTACTGTTGCTAATACAGCTTGCAACATACCAAGTGTTGAAGAGCCTGAGATTACTGGCAAATCTGAAGCATCATCTACTGTTGCAAACACAGCTTGCAACATGTCAAATGTTGAAGAGCCTGAGGTTTCAGGCAAATTTGAAGCATCATCTAATGTTGCCAGCACAGCTTGCAACATGCCAAGTGTTGAAGAGCCTGAGGTTACATGTGAATCTGAAGCATCATCTACTGTTGCCAACACAGCTTGCAACATGCCAAGTGTTGAAGAGCCTGAGGTTTCAGGCAAATTTGAAGCATCATCTAATGTTGCCAGCACAGCTTGCAACATGCCAAGTGTTGAAGAGCCTGAGGTTACATGTGAATCTGAAGCATCATCTACTGTTGCCAACACAGCTTGCAACATGTCAAATGTTGAAGAGCCTGAGGTTTCAGGCAAATTTGAAGCATCATCTAATGTTGCCAGCACAGCTTGCGACATGCCAAGTGTTGAAGAGCCTGAGGTTACAGGCAAATCTGAAGTATCATCTACTGTTGCAAACACAGCTTGCAACATGCCAAGTGTTGAAGAGCCTGAGATTACAGGCAAATCTGAAGCATCATCTACTGTTGCAAACACAGCTTGCAACATGTCAAATGTTGATGAGCCTGAGGTTACAGGCAAATCTGAAGCATCATCTAATGTTGCCAACACAGCTTGCAACATGCCAAGTGTTGAAGAGCCTGAGGTTTCAGGCAAATTTGAAGCATCATCTAATGTTGCCAGCACAGCTTGCAACATGCCAAGTGTTGAAGAGCCTGAGGTTACAGGCAAATCTGAAGCATTATCTAATGTTGCCAGCACAGCTTGCAACAAGTCAAGTGTTGAGTCTGGGTTACAGGAAAATCTGAGACAACTACTGTTGCTAATACAGCTTGCAACATACCAAGTGTTGAAGAGCCTGAGATTACTGGCAAATCTGAAGCATCATCTACTGTTGCAAACACAGCTTGCAACATGTCAAATGTTGAAGAGCCTGAGGTTTCAGGCAAATTTGAAGCATCATCTAATGTTGCCAGCACAGCTTGCAACATGCCAAGTGTTGAAGAGCCTGAGGTTACATGTGAATCTGAAGCATCATCTACTGTTGCCAACACAGCTTGCGACATGCCAAGTGTTGAAGAGCCTGAGGTTACATGTGAATCTGAAGTATCATCTACTGTTGCCAGCACAGCTTGCAACATGCCAAGTGTTGAAGAGCCTGAGATTACAGGCAAATCTGAAGTATCATCTACTGTTGCAAACACAGCTTGCAACATGCCAAGTGTTGAAGAGCCTGAGGTTACATGTGAATCTGAAGCATCATCTACTGTTGCAAACACAGCTTGCAACATGTCAAATGTTGAAGAGCCTGAGATTACAGGCAAATCTGAAGCATCATCTACTGTTGCAAACACAGCTTGCAACATGCCAAATGTTGAAGAGCCTGAGGTTTCAGGCAAATCTGAAGCATCATCTACTGTTGCAAACACAGCTTGCAACATGTCAAATGTTGAAGAGCCTGAGGTTTCAGGCAAATTTGAAGCATCATCTAATCCTGCCAGCACAGCTTGCAACATGCCAAGTGTTGAAGAGCCTGAGATTACAGGCAAATCTGAAGTATCATCTACTGTTGCAAACACAGCTTGCAACATGCCAAGTGTTGAAGAGCCTGAGGTTACATGTGAATCTGAAACATCATCTACTGTTGCCAACACAGCTTGCAACATGCCAAGTGTTGAAGAGCCTGAGATTACAGGCAAATCTGAAGCATCATCTACTGTTGCAAACACAGCTTGCAACATGTCAAATGTTGAAGAGCCTGAGATTACAGGCAAATCTGAAGCATCATCTACTGTTGCAAACACAGCTTGCAACATGCCAAATGTTGAAGAGCCTGAGGTTTCAGGCAAATCTGAAGCATCATCTACTGTTGCAAACACAGCTTGCGACATGCCAAGTGTTGAAGAGCCTGAGGTTTCAGGCAAATTTGAAGCATCATCTAATCTTGCCAGCACAGCTTGCAACATGTCAAATGTTGATGAGCCTGAGGTTACAGGCAAATTTGAGACATCTACTATTGCCAACACAGCTTGCAACATACCAAGTGTTGAAGAGCCTGACGTTACAGGCAAATCTGAAGCATCATCTACTGTTGACAACACAGCTTGCAACATGCCAAATGTTGAAGAGCCTGAGGTTTCAGGCAAATTTGAAGCCTCATATACTGTTGCCAGCACAGCTTTCGACATGCCAAGTGTTGAAGAGCCTGAGGTTTCAGGAATATTTGAAGCCTGAATAAATAGAAATATCATCCATTGTTGCCAAAACAGCTAACAACATGCCGAGTGTTGAAGAGTTTGATATTTCAGGAAAATTTGCAGAGAATACTGGGCAAATTTAAAACATCATCCATTATTGCCGAAACACCTTGGGACATGCCAGTGTTGAATGGCCTGAGGTTACAGGCAACTTTTGTCACATCCATTGTAGTCGACATAGCTTACACCATACCAGGTGTTGAAGAGCCTGAGGTTACAGACAAATTTGAAGCATCATCCACAGTTGCGACACAGTTTGCGACATGCTGAGTATTAAGGATACAAGCAGGATCACAAATTCTAAAACATCGATTATCACCAATTCTGTCATCATACCAATAGCTAAGACGGACATAAATTGTGATTTATATATTTGAACATACTAGTAATGAATCGAGGTTTGGCCCAAACAAAGAAATGAGGTAAAACATAATAATATACTTTTTTCCTACTGGTAGTCAAATTAAATATGATTAGACTTTGTAATTTTGAGATATTTTTTGTAAAAACACGATCATAGTTTTAGGTTATAATTTGATTGGCACATCTGAGAGACCAGATCGTAATTCTTTGGATTTTCAGTAAACAAATCGTAATAGGCTTTCCATGCTGCATATATATTTTTGTATTACCAGGTCCCCTAACTTGCTGACGAAAGAGTTTTGTTGTTTCGTTTTAATATTTAATAAGATAAGAAAGATAATGTCCTTAGCGCTAACTACTAGCTAAATTTTTACTATTTAACTCACTTTAAGACCATAGCTAGGTGGATTACCTAATTCATTTTTGACTACCCTGTACCAGTTCTTAATGCTGAGAATAACAGCTATGAAAGAATACATAAAGTGACTGTATAATACATGAATACTTGTTTTATTATTATAATTAAATTATCTGTTTACTTCAATACTTTATTGTTTCATACTTTTTTATTCGCAGATTAATCAAATATACAGTGCTACAATATTAACAAATAAATATTGATTATTGAATTTGATTTATTTTAAAAATCAGTAATGATATCAAAGCTAATAACAATGTTTATATATTGAGTGCTTAGCACCTTTTTTTGATGGGCTAGCTACAAAGTGTTTTAGCAAACATTTATCAGAGGATGACACATCTTCCCTTAAAATTTTAAATGTACAATGGTTTTACAGAAATTGTTATAAATAAACATGAAATTCGAACATTGTTCTTAACAGTGACAGATTGACTAGTGTACCTTCTACCTAGTCTTGCTTAGCCAGACCCTTTACCAAATTGGTAAAGGATCTGGCTACATGAGACTACCTTCTACCCGAGTGACGAATAGTGATGAGTTCCCATTGAGCAAATGACTAGCTCACTTAACGTTAGAATGGCATGCAGTTATACCATTTTCCCAATATCTCATATACCTCTCTCTCACTCAGTCTGGTGTGAGTAGACTCTATATTGGGAGGAACTTAACGGCATTAAAGTAGGTAACACAGTACACTGTATGCCCAGCCTGCTGGTCAAGTTTTACTTGGCATTTTATAAGCTAACACTGCAGACAGACCAAAGATTCTTTGTTTGATAAGCATCCTACACTCATAACATCTCTATCAATTTTTTTTTAAAGTTTTAAGTTCAACAAAAATTTTTAGTCCCAAATCAGTTGACAGTATCAATCTTGGTTCAGTTTTAAATTTCTTTTTGCCATGTCTAATCTTAGAGTCTTTTCACATCTAAATAGCTAATAATCTCTGATATTGGTGTTGCTATCTTACATCTTCTTTAGTTTCCTGCAGTAAGATATGCAATAGTTTGTATTGCCTTCAATGGTCCAGTTTTCTTCATAAGTTTTCAATTAAAGTATTTTGCAGTCTGTACCTATACTGTATCTTGACTTTACTTAAGTCTCTTTAGTCTTACATACTCACAATATAAATTAACCTTATGATAGTGAGGGCTGAACTTCTTGCATGAGGAAAAACATCCCACAGTGAACCAGATGACATTGCTCCTGAGAACCTAAAGAATCCCTCTCTTTTCCTGCAAGTTGTATACTTTAGTGATTGTAAATGACCCAGTACACCTTCAAAATACTTATACAACCTCATTGAAGCACACAAACATAGACCCCCAGTGTAAATGAACTGCAGCTGTAAGCGGATTTGGTCCACGAGCAATTCTGCGAGGAACCGAATCCGCGGAGAAAGGAGAAAACCGATTGCATACGTAAAAGCGGATCTGCGCACGCCCTATAATAAGTGCGCTCGATACACCACTTGCGACAGTTTTATTATCTCGTTACAATGAAAAAAGAATCCACCAGCCGCTATTTCGCGTACACTCTAGCTATTGTTCTTCTTTCCGTAGCTCTGGTGTTCTTTGGAATAACGTTGGCAGTTGGTATGTAGCAGTTTGGATATCCACTTTGGTTAATCTCAGTGCATGCATTTTTTTCTCCAGGAACAGTAGGAATCGTGGTAGCTACTCAGGACAACTTATGCCGAGGTCAAAGATTAGGCCAGAACTGCATACCAGCAGAAGATCGGCTTATGTTAGATGAAAACATGACCAATTTAGAGGAGGAATTAATTGGAGAGCGAGTGAGAAAGGAAAATTACTTCTATTGGCTTGCTGGAGCAAGTCTTAGTGGCCTTATCTTATTCTGTGTGGGAGGATCACTGTGTGTTTGGTTTGCCACTCGAGTTGTGTTTAAGTTACAGCATCAGAAGTCTACTAACAAAGGTTATCCACTCAGCCAAACTGTATTATTTTATTTACTTACTGCAGACAGCTGTATAATTTTGATAGTTTATAGCTTGTACAACATAGCAAACTACAGAAAAAATAAATCAACTATATGGTCAGGCCTTTATGAATGAAGGACAGGCTTATTTATGATATTAGGTAATTGTGTCAATAGCTACAAGTGTAGAGTATCAAAATCATCAATTAATTTTAATTATTTTTACCCTGATTAAAAGGTATTATTATTTACTTGATGCTGCTCTAAGATTATCACTGCCAAATTTATTAGCTTATCTTTATACTGGCTGCACTGTCTTTCAGGCTCTCATAATGAAGACATCTATGGAGGATTGCAACAAGTGAGAATTAGCTACTTAATCTAATATCCCTCCATATTGTTGTCATTAATTACTCTTCAGATAGATGGAGATAAGGCCACTGCTAATGTCAATGAAACTTATGTGCCTCTCAATAAGAATATTTGGATGGAAATAGAAGGCACAGAGATGAATAGAAATCCTCAAAAATGGGTAAGAATTAAAATGTGGTCTGTTAAATAGTCGTTTGAAAATTACCCATGGCCTTGAATTCACAATTAAAACTCAAATTTTCTGCAGCTAAATGAATCCAACATTGTATTTTCAATGTGTCTGATTATGCTTTATTGTTGTTGTTGCTGTTTTCGTTTGATTTTTTTTTTTGTAGAAAGAATACCAAGAAAACTTGGCAAAGAAAGTAAGTTACTAAAGACTAACTTGAGCCACATACACATCATCTTTTATTGTATGTCAAGTAAATATTCACCTTTAGGCCATTCGTATTGAGGATGGATTGTACGAGTTGGTAACTCCGTATGATGAAGGACTACGTCTTAAACGACTGAGCATTGGTGCTTTGGTTGGACTTTGCCTTAGCTTTCTATGTGGAATTTCGTCAATTCTCTGTTGTAAGTCACAACTTAACCAATAATATCCAATTTCCCCCATGTTTAATTAAGATTTGTGCTATCTCACAGTGTTATGGTCATTTGCCATTGGCTTCAATCGCACCAGGAGATTTGAACAGACGGTGACTCCATTTGTGGTTGCCAATGTTCTATCCGGCATTGTGGCCCCCATTCTCTTCTTTATCTCGGTTCTCCTCTTTGTGAACATCGTCGACTACTTCACTAACCACAAAATTGAATCACACCTAATTCTGACACGTTTCTTACCTTGCCTACATTATGAGATCGGCCAAGACTTGCAGCAAAGAAACCGCCAGCAGTGGGTCATAGCTGACTCGCTCATTCTAAGCATCAAACATGGAGAAGACTATGAAAATGAACGTAAATGTAAATTTTGCCGATCTTTCAAGCCTAACTACGCGACTATTTTGCTTTCAGTAATCGTTGTGCTCAGCTTGATGATATCGTTTTCTTACTTCATTGACGTCACTGTGGTACATCAAGTAACAGTGTCTTCCTGTGCTGACAGCAACATCAACGATGAATTCAGCTGCTTTACCACGGGAAGTCTGGAACCGGTGAACTGTATTGCTAGTAATGTAACTCAGAGGTTACACTGCTTCCGGTTTTTTCGATTTGGTGTTGATGTCGACCTGATAGCATCCAGCACAAGTGCATTTGCCTTCTTTCTCCTCATGAACAAAATCTTCACTGGTATCATCTTGGTGCTGAAGATGCTGAAGGACTTTACTAAGAAACAAGGAGAACTGTTCATAGCTGCTGGTGTCATGCTCTTATTCGCAACTGCCGGCTTGACCGTGAAGTGGATCACTGGCTACGCTTCGGAGTCTGTCGCGTTACTAGCTCATCTGGACGTGCTGGTCCTGGCTCAGCTCACGATGGTCTCCTTGTTCATCATGATCGTGGGTCTCCTTGCTCGCCACGGGAGTTGGGTGGAGAAACGCCCGGCACGACACAAGTTGGTTAAGTTTGAAAGAGACCGAGTCAACAATCCTTTAACTTTAGCAACTGATATTTGAGTTTAATATTTTTCTCCATTTATTTATTTTCTGTGTGTGTGTGTGTGTGCCTATTACTGTGTCATAATGTATACTTATTAATTGATCCACTTATTCAACATTTCAGCTATCACATTAGTTTACACCACAATTATTCAACTCCCAGCCAAAACATTGCCCTAGTCATTGTAGTAAATGTATCCACTTATTCTGTTTTGAAATTGTATTGGCAAGTTCTGCAGAGTATAGTTGTCACTTTAACTACAGCTCAAGCAGAGCTCTTCCCACTAGCTTGCAAGCATAGAGGCCATTGAACAACCTGATCACTGTGTATGACCTTCAGAATGAACCTAGAAGCAATCTTTTCAGTTGTAATGAGCCACCATCATAAACACTGCTTTGAAGTGCTTTTTGTCCATTCTACACAATGTTTGATGATGAAGATTGTTAAAATAAAGTGAAAGAACAGAGGTTGAAGATAAATCCTTCCACTCGTTAAACAATATTGTTTAAGGAGTGGGACGAAAATTTACATACAAGAAGTTTTAAATGGGCAAACTGTTCTTTTTCTTTTCAAACGTCTACAGCTCTCCAAGTAAGTTTAAAGTTTTAACCATTAAACAGCAGAGATATGTACTAAACTTCAACACTTATCTGAGTCATTGTGGGATGCATACCCATAGAACTCAATCTCTACCAATTTTCAATGGTAATACACTTTCATTGGTAATCCCATATAAAATTCACAATTTCAACAAGTTCAGTTACCCGTTCACATCATAAATTAATAAATCACTGATAATGTGACAAAACCATTCCAAATAAAGAGCACCTGAGACCCATAATTACCGATCAGATTGACTGATTGCACAAAACATTCAATAAATAAAACTAATAAAGGAAACCTTCCATGAAACTTATAGTAGTCACGTCTTCACGACTTAAGGATCAAGTCATTCGTACAAGGCGCGAAATGCCGATCAACAATGTCTGGAGTGACTTCCTCTAACGTGGGTGGATTCCACACGGGTTTGTTGTCCTTGTCTACCAGTATAGCACGAACACCTTCGTAGAAATCACACCCCGCCTACACAGATCACATGACACACATTGTCACACCCTGCCTACACAGATCACACGACACACATTGTCACACCCTGCCTACACAGATCACATGACACACATTGTCACACCCTGCCTACACAGATCACATGACACACATTGTCACACCCTGCCTACACAGATCACATGACACACATTGTCACACCCTGCCTACACAGATCACATGACACATTGTCACACCCACCTACACAGATCACATGACACACATTGTCACACCCACCTACACAGATCACATGACACACATTGTCACACCCGCCTACACAGATCCACATGACACATTGTCACACCCACCTACACAGATCACATGACACACATTGTCACACCCTGCCTACACAGATCATGACACACATTGTCACACCCTGCCTACACAGATCACATGACACACATTGTCACACCCTGCCTACACAGATCACATGACACACATTGTCACACCCTGCCTACACAGATCACATGACACATTGTCACACCCACCTACAAAGATCACATGACACACATTGTCACACCCACCTACACAGATCACATGACACACATTGTCACACCCCGCCTACACAGATCCACATGACACACATTGTCACATCCCGCCTACACAGATCACATGACACACATTGTCACACCCCGCCTACACAGATCACATGACACATTGTCACACCCACCTACACAGATCACATGACACACATTGTCACACCTACCTACACAGATCACATGACACACATTGTCACACCCTGCCTACACAGATCACATGACACACATTGTCACACCCTGCCTACACAGATCACATGACACACATTGTCACACCCACCTACACAGATCACATGACACACATTGTCACACCCCGCCTACACAGATCCACATGACACACATTGTCACATCCCGCCTACACAGATCACATGACACACATTGTCACACCCCGCCTACACAGATCACATGACACATTGTCACACCCCGCCTACACAGATCACATGACATATTGTCACATCCCGCCTACACAGATCCACATGACACACATTGTCACATCCCGCCTACACAGATCACATGACACACATTGTCACACCCCGCCTACACAGATCACATGACACATTGTCACACCCCGCCTACACAGATCACATGACACATTGTCACATCCCGCCTACACAGATCACATGACACACATTGTCACACCCCTCCTACACAGATCACATGACACACATTGTCACACCCCTCCTACACAGATCACATGACACACATTGTCACACCCCTCCTACACAGATCACATGACACACATTGTCACACCCCGCCTACACAGATCCACATGACACACATTGTCACACCCTGCCTACACAGATCACATGACACATATTGTTCTGTCACAAAAGGGACATGCTGGGTGGTCTGATCAGCAGGATATTGCTGTTGCTATAGCAGGCAGCTGTCCCATCATTATTATCATAATCTTTATCATCACCATCATCATTAACCCTCAGTCTTCCCGAGGGTTATAGTAGTCTTCCCCGCTGTCTGTTTGTCTGTCTGTCACGCTCTGTTTTTGGAGAATACTGACAATTAACAGTTAGATTTAGGTATGAACTTACTCAGGACGAAGATTTAAGACCTTTTATTGTGCTACTTTTTTTAATTTCGGGCTAATCGTTGAGAAAACGTGAAGATTTCAGCTCCGTGGTAGGTACCAGCTTTTATGGGCAACGCCCCCTAGCGTCACGTCATAATCATGTGAGCAAATAATTTATTGCAGCCAGCGGTGTAGTTTGATTTATGCTCAGGGAAGTTACCAGAGTTGAAAGAAGTGAAGTTTTGCGCTGAAAATGCGTATCGGTGAGTGTTTCTGGCTAGTTTAGCTTCTTTTCTTATGAAGACAGCGTTTCCATGTACCATTTTCATTGGTCGAGCTATTTTGATGCCTCATAAAAATAGCTAACAGATTGCTTGTTCTTTTGGTCTGAGATTATATTGCAATAGCTAGGTAGTGTTTAATAGCGCTGAGGGTTCACACCTTTGGAGCTTCATTATTATTGTCGTAATCATAATCATCATCATTAATTACAGACTAATCATTGGGAGGGGGGAGGATTACAGCAACAAATATGTGTCATAGGCTAATGGGGGAGAGATCAGTTATAATTTTTATTTCATACAGCATGACCATGTGAGCGTTATTTAACACCTTGATCATCACGCAGAAGTTACTTTGGAGATAATTTCTAGCTTAAAATTTCAACAGAACTTGTTGCACTTCACATTAATCAAACTAGCCCTGCTTCCACCAATCTTAGTGCAAGTTGTGAATAAAATAGTTTTCTCACAATTATTCAAGGGAATACAGTTACTGCTGGTGAAATAATGCTACATCAGCAAATACAACTCCAGAAAAATATTTAGATAGCAAAAACTAAACAAATAAAAAAAATTAGTTTTAAAAAATTTAGCAAACCAAAAATCTCCATGCTGTAGTTTGACTTCTTTAGAGTGTCTTGGTCAGTGAAACGGCTTCAAGCCTAGCCACACCCACTCACCAAGCATAGCCACACCCACTCACCATACAGCCACACCCACTCACCATGCACCCTTGGCTCATCCTGTACTCCATTGTCAAGCAATCTGCAAGTGAGAGCTTTGCCCCCTCCACTAACTGGCGGTGAGTGATCTTCATGGAAGTAGGAGACTGATGAAAGAAAGGAAAAACAACAACAACAACAACATGCAGCAGGTACAAATAAACCAGTAATAAAAAATAATTCATTAACAACACAACACAACTCACCATCTTGGATAAGATCTAAAAGGACACACGCATACCAAATAAAATTAACAATAATAAAAATAAAAATAAAACTGGACCAAGTGTAATTGAACAGAAGGCCATACACATTACACACTGTACCTGCAGTTGCTTGCTGGCCCATTCAGTGTCCTCCTTTTTAAGGGCTACCAGGACCTCCTCTACAGTGGGTTGGTTGAAGCACCTAATGAATATCATCAACATGCACTCTTAGATGTCCGTTGCTTAATCCAAACATGTCACATATGTAGCTACTGTGACTGTTAATTCACAAAAATTTAACTGGAGTTTTTGAATTTTAACAGCACCCACAAAAGAATTCAAAGTGGTAAACAATTCATTTCTAGGATGATATGGGTAGTGATCGATAAACCAGAGGATTTTGTTTAGTAAAGTTTGGAATGGGGTTGAACACCGAGCTAACACAAAAAGCAAGAGGGTCAAAGTACAAATGACATACGTACATCCACACATATATAAACAAATATCCCCAATTCTCAATTTGACACCACTGTATAGTGTCTTGCTCGCTTCGCTCGCTCACCAATTAAATACAACCAACTTTTATAAAAAAAATTTCTTCTTCCAGATTGGGTAAAATCAGCCATTCAATGCATGTGTGTGTGTGTGTGGGGGGGGGGGGGGGGGGGGGGGGGGGGGTTGTATTTAAGTTGCTAACTTTGAACATGTTTGTCGGCGCCTCAACGGGGTGACCCCTGGGCAGTGATCCACTTGCCCCCATGTGGATCACTGGCTAAAGCCGACTGCGAGTCTGTGTATAGTGTGTTGTGAAATGGGTACAGGATGTCGCCCGGTGGCGTCACTCAATGCACGTCAGACTCGTATGCAATCCTCTCAGGGAGTAACACCGTTTGTGACTGCACATAGCACAAGCAGAATGCAAAGTTCCCCAGTCTGGGTATTGGCATCTTGGAATGTGCGTACATTGTTGGATGTAGATGGTAGGATTGAGACTGCTAGGAAGGGAGTGGATGATGCAGAAGTGGTAGATGAGATGAAAGTGGACCAGGTAGTTGGAGAGTTGTCAAAGTATAGAGTGGAAATTGCTGCTGTTCAGGAGACCAAGTGGTTTGGGAATGAAGTGCATGAAGTTGGGGGGAGCGTGGTGTTGGCTTCAGGATGGTCTGTGCCTGGTGATGGGGTGGTGAAACAGAGGGGTGAAGGGGTGGTGGAACAGAGGGGTGAAGGGATGGCTATCGTGTTGTCTGGGAGTGCTGTAGGTGCGTGGAAGGATGCTGGAAAATCTTGGAAAGCATGGAGCTTGAGGCTTGTGAGTGTGAAGTTGAAGGTTGAGCGAGGATGCAGAGATAAGTGCCTTATATATGTTTTCAGTGGATATGCACCAACTGATGCAGCCAGTAGGGAGGATAAGAATGCCTTTTATGACCTGCTCCAGCAAGCCCTAGACTCAGTACCCGCTCATTCATCCCATGTGCTGCTAGGAGACTTCACTGCACGTGTGGGCTCCAGGGACGGCAATGATGATCCTTGGTGGTATAAGAGGGTCCACATGGGCATGGAGTCATGCATGAAGCTGGAAAGGAGTTGTTGTCTTTCCTGAGTGTCAATGGAGTGACAGTGTGCAACACATGGTTCGCGAAAAAGGACATAAACAAGTGTACTTGGCAGCATCCAAAGTCGAAGCGTTGGCACTGCATTGACTATGCGATAGTAAGGAAGAGTGAGAGGTGGAGATGCATGGATGCTATGGTGATGAGAGGAACCCTGTGTAACACTGATCACATGATGCTCAGGTTAAAGATGAAGATTGGAAGAAAACCTTCTAGTAGACGGCAGGATGAGAAAGGGAGAAAGTTTGATGTGGCAAGGCTTTGCACAGTGTCTGGGGGTATGAAAGGCAAAGACACAGTTAGAGATAAGTATGCAGGTGAGGTGAGCAGAAGATTGAAGGAGGAATGGTGTGAGACAGGGACTGTGGAAGAGAAGTGGGAAGCGATAAAGTCAGCACTGTGTGTGTGGCAGCTAAGTCAACACTAGGTACTTCCTCACAGAAGAAAGTGGACTGGTTTGAGGAGAATGCTGGCATGCTAATGCCCATGTTAGAGAAGAGGAAGGAAGCGTACTTGAAGTGGTTGAACACAGGGAATGAAAGAGAGTGGAAGAAGTTTGCGGAACTGCGCAGGAAGGTCAGAAGAGCTGTGAGGGTAGCAAAGAATAGCTGGTTCCTCCGAAAGGCACAGGAGCTTGAGCATGGGATACATAGAGGCAAGGTAGTGTGGAGCTGCATCAGAGACATCCAGACAGGTAGATGTGGACTAGTACCAGTGAGAGCAGTTGTGGTAAGGAATGAGGAAGGAAACTTGTGCAAGACTCCCGAGGCACAGCAGCAAAGATGGAGGAGGCACTTTTCAGCGATCCTAAACCTGCAAAAGTGGGTTCTCTATGGAGGAGTAGGAGCTAGTGAGGCAGAGACCAGTGAGGGATGAGATGAGTGAGCCACCCTCAGAATAGGAGTTGGAGAGAGCTATTGGCAAGCTACGTAGTGATAAGGCTGGTGGAGAGACAGGGATTCTTCCAGAAATGGTAAAGGCTGTGTGCCATGAGGAAGTATTCATGTCATCCTTGATGAGTTTGTGTGGAGATATCTGGAGGAAGAGTGAAGTTCCCAGAGACTGGTGTGATGCAGTCCTTATACCACTGCCGAAGAAAGGCGATCTGTCAGTCTGTGACAACTGGAGGGGCATATCACTGCTGGATGTAGTGGGTAAGGTGGTGGCACGTGTGATCCAGGAACGCCTGCAGAAACTAGCAGAAGATCAGCTTCCTGAGTCTCAGTGTGGATCCAGGAAAGGATGTGGGTGTACAGATACGATCTTCACAGTGAGACAGCTAGTAGAGAAGTCATGGGAGCACACTGCCAAAACCGTCCTCACTTTCATAGACCTCCGCAAGGCGTAGGACTCTGTGCCTCGGGAAGCTCTTTGGGTTGCGCTGCGGAAGCTAGGCGTGCCTGAGAGCATGGTCAATATAATTGCTTCCTTCCACAATGGCATGCAAGCCAAGATCCGCCTGGATGGTAGGATGCTGGAGGAGCTTAAGGTCAGCAATGGGCCGAGGCAGGGATGCTGCATGGCTCCAGTGTTGTTAAACTTGTTCAGTCGTCTGATGGTAGAGAGGTGGCTAGCGAGGCTGGAAGATGTGGAGGGAGTTGGAGTTGACCTGCACTTCAAGTATGA